>Ga0197143_1000041_pt1 | contig 138042 bp, 115 predicted proteins | sample GBS70_MetaG_FD_148603 | JGI IMG/M metagenome (GOLD analysis project Ga0197143, IMG submission 148603) | Sediment microbial communities from Great Boiling Springs, Gerlach, Nevada, United States - GBS 70_MetaG | ecosystem: Environmental > Aquatic > Thermal springs > Hot (42-90C) > Sediment... | reverse complement strand
AGTAGCGAGCTTTGGCTAGACGGGAGGAGAAGGGTGAGTGGTGCGGTGTCGTCGTGCAAATAGATTTTTACGTGGCGGGAGCGGGCTCGTGGTCAGGGCATAGGACGCGAAGATCGGTCAGCGTAAGGGGCTGCTCTAAGAGCGCGCAGAAGTAGGAGGTGCCGGATTCGCTCTGGCGCTGCACGAAGAACCGGCATGTTGGGCAGGTACGGGTGCTCTGAAGGGCTCCCGCTTCGTACGCATAGGTGATGAAGCGCAGGAGGAGATGCAGGAGCAGCGCCTGTTCCTCGGCGGAGAAGCGAGCAACGACCTCTTCGAAGCATTGTGTGTGTTGCTGCCAGAGGCGACGGGCCAGTGCTCGACCTCGCGGAGTAAGGGCTACAGCAATGGCTCGGCGATCATCTTCACGCTGGAGCTTCTGAAGCAATCCCTTGCGCTGGAGAGCAGAGATCGCATCGCTGACGGTGGGTTGTGTGAGGTCCAACTCCGCTGCCAGCTCGCTGACGGTGTAGAGGCGACCGGGCTGGAGGTAGCACTGCAGAAGCAGTTGCGCTTGGGTTATGCTCAATCCCTCGGCAAAGGCGTGCGAGAGAAGGAGGCTGCGCAGGGATTGTCCAATGCGCTCCAGCGCCGCGACGATCTTCTGAGGCGTGTCCATCGTTGATGGCAGATGGTGGATTCGGCACGCAGCAAAATTACGATGTCCGAAGGGGGCAAATGCTGAGCTACATCATGCCGTTATTGCGAGTTCCGCAACCAAACAAAAACCCCAACCACCAGCCACCACGCTATACCCCGTGCGGCTTGCTTGAGAAGCTTGCGCTGATGCACCGGCTGGTGGTTGGGTTTTGCCGCAACTGCTTCTATCAGCTCACTTGCGCCACTGGCTGAAGACGTAGTCGTGCTGCGCCTGTCCTGCGTGGCAGTTGTGGCATTCCTGCACCATGTCCTTCACGATCTGCTCACGCTTGTTCCCGCCCTTGAATGCAGCGTAGCCCCATCCCCCAGTTGCGGGAAAGCGCTTGCTGTCCTTGACCATTACGGCGAGAACCTTCCGTGCTCCTTCGCCAGTGGCATTGTCCTGGGTTGGGGCTTCCAGGAGGTCAAAGACCAGGATGGAGCCATCAGGGAAGCGATTGCCGCCTCGGCGCAGGACGGCAGCAGCTTTGTCGTTTGCGTAGACGTGATGGATGCCACCGAACGCCTCGTACAATGGATGCCCAGGATGGAGTATCGCGGTTTTGACGTGGGTCCAGGAACGATATCCCTCCGGATAGGGGACACTCTCGGGACCTGCGGAGCGCTTCTGTGCTACGAGCGTGAAGGCGAGCAGCAGTAGAGCTCCTCCGATTGTGCTTCCGAACACGGCTTTGCGCATGGCTCTGGACCGACGATTGTGGGACATTACTTAGGACTCCGATGCAAATATACGGAGGTTCCCCTTTGTGTGGCGCAACGACTCAACAGCATCATCGTCCCCAGGCTGGAGGACAATTCAAAGGGGGGATCATTGCTGGTGTTGGCTAGCGCAGCCGCGATACGAGAAGCCCAGCGGGACACGCTGGGAAGGGGGAACTGCCGGGAGGCTGCAGAAGCGTTTGGCTTAGGGCTGGCGGAGATGTACTGGTGGCTCTTTGGAGGAAGGGGGAGAGGGAGATTGAGGCTGCTCCTCGACCCAATCGGCGATGAAGATGTTGGTATCCCCAGGCTTGTGCGCGTTGCGGTTGGAGCAGAAGATGAGCTTCTTGCCGTCCCGTGTGAACATGGGGAAGCCGTCGAAGCCCTCAAAGTAGGTGACTCGCTCCAGCCCCGTGCCGTCGATGTTGATGATGTAGAGGTCGAAGTTGCGTCCCGTGGGGTCGTGGAGGTTGGAGGAGAAGATGATCCGGCGCCCATCGGGGTGGAAGAAGGGAGCGAAGTTCGCAGCGCCGTTGTTGGTGATTTGGCGGACGTTGCTGCCGTCGGCGTCCATGACAAAGAGCTCCATGCGCGTGGGGCGGACCAGATGGTTGCGTAGGAGCTGGCGGTACTCCTCCAGTTCAGGTCCCTGTGGGTGGTGGGCGCGGTAGACGATTTTCTTGCCATCGAAGCTGAAGAAGGCGCCGCCGTCGTAGCCTGGAGTGAAGGTCAGGCGGCGCAGATCGGAGCCATCGAGCGCGCAGGAGTAGAGCTCCAGGTCGCCGTCTCGCGCGGAGGTAAAGACGATGCGGTCGCCGGTGGGGCTAACGGTTGCTTCGGCGTCATACCCATCGGTGAGGGTCAGTCGCTGCAGGATTTTGCCTGTAGCGGTGTCGGCGATGACGATGTCATAGGTGGGGTAGACGGGCCAGACGTAGCCCCGGGAGTAGTCCGGCGGTGGTGGGCACGAGCTATCGGCAAGGTGGGTTGTAGCGTACAGTAGGCGTCCGTCGGGCAGGAAGTAAGCGCAGGTGGTGCGTCCAAGCCCTGGTGAGATGCGTTTGCGGTATGTACCGCTGGTGTCCATGATGAAGATCTGGTCGCAGCCGCGGCGGCTGAGGCGGGATTGGAAGCAGAGCATGCGTTCGTCGAAGGAAAAGTAGGCTTCGGCATTTTCGCCTTCGAAGGTAAGCTGGCGAATGTTGCGCAGGCGCCATTCGCGTGGATCGTGGAGGGAATCCGGCAGCGGGACGGCTTGCGCGAGGAGCCGCGCCGTGGAGAGCATCCATAGGACCAAAAGTGGGCTCCAGGCGTGCTGCATCATTCCAGCTCCTCCTCCGGAGGGAGCGATTCCTCTTCGGGTTCAGAGGGAAGCACCTCCGGTGGTGCCGGGGTCGAGGGGAGCTCTATTCGCCCTTGGGCGCGCAGCTCTTGGAGTTGCGCGTGGGTCAGTGTCAGCAGGGCACCGGTCTCTTGGAGCTGGAGTTGGACGCGCTCCTGGAGCAGGTCCAGTTTGACAATCTTCGCCGGTCCGGAATCCGTGTGCACGATGGCGTTGAGCGGTGGGTAGTGTTGGAGGGCTTCCCGGTAGAAGTCCAGCTCGTAGAGCAGGCAGCATTTGAGACGACCGCACAGTCCGCTCAGGCGCAGCAGGTTCATCGAGAGTTGTTGGACTCGGGCGGCTTGGAGGCTGACGGGCTTGAGCTGGACCAGGAAGGTAGCGCAGCACAGTTCGCGTCCGCAGGGACCCAAGCCACCCAAGCGGCGGGTCTCCTCGCGTGCGGGGATTTGGCGTAGTTCAACGCGCGTCTTGAAGCGCTGGGCAAGGGTGCGGACGAAGCTGCGGAAATCAACCCGTTGGGGAGCGGTGAAGTAGAGCGTCAGGCGGCGGCGGTCCCATTGCCATTCGGCGTCGGTGAGCTTCATGGAGGCAAGGGAAGGGAAGCCCTTGGCGATCTGGCGAGCTTGCAGGAGGAGTTCGAGCTCTTCGCGGCGGTTGCGTTCGTACTGCTGCTGGTCTTGAGGGGTAGCGCGGCGCAGGATGCGCTCCTGTGGCTGTGCACCGTTGTAGTAGAGTGCTTGCTTGCGCTGAGCTGTTGCGCCCAGCGCGCTCACATGCCCGGCATCAATACCGTACGGGGAGGTGACCAGCACCAGTTCCCGCAATCGGAGGGGGAGGCGGGAGGGATTCGAGTACAGGAGGCGTCGGCGTCCCTTGAACTCAACCTCTGCCAGCTCCGAAGGTTCGGGTTCGGCTTCGGGGGTGTCCGGCGAGCGCATTTCCGCGGCAGCGCAGCTACTGCAGGCGCTGCGCGGGGTTTGGAGGCTTGGGGCAATGCTGGCGGCAGCCGATGGGGCATCGCCGGGAATGGTAACGCTATAGAGAGGCAGGAACGCCATGGGTGAGCTCCGTTGAAACCGACAATCCCGCTGCCGCTCGGCAGCGCAGGAAGGTCACAGCAAACAGGAGCGGAAGCTGGAGATATTGACGAACGCCCTGGAGGGCTGAGTCCACCGCCTCCAGCATCGCGGCAAGGTCGGCGTGGGGGAAGCGCTCCAGGAAGCGCTGGAGGGTATCGCGCTGGTCGGGGTTGTAGAGGTCGGTGCTATCGGGAGCATGGCGCAGAAGGAGTGCATCACGCAGCCACAGCAACAGGAGCTGTAGCAGTAATTCGGCGCGGTTGCGCTCGTAGGCGCCGAGCTCTTCGAGCAAGTGGAGCAGTTCGCGGCGGAAGTGCCCGGGTTTGAGGGTGGTCCGGAGGAGCTGGAGTGCCTGGGTGCGCAGCTCGGGCAGTTCGGACTGGAGAAATTCCAGCGCGCGGCTGTAGCTGCCGTGAGCAAAGGCAGTGACCATACGGGCATGTTCGGGGCTGAGCTCGTGGCGCTCTTGGAGCACCTGGAAGAGGAGCTCGTCTGGAATCGGAGGGCAGTACAGTTGCTGACAGCGTGAGAGGATGGTCGCAGGGAGCTGCTCGCGCTGGGAGGTGGTCAGCAGGATGAGTGTCCGCCCTGGGGGCTCCTCCAGGGTTTTCAGCAGCGTGTTGGCAGCTTCCAGCGTCATGCGGTCGGCTTCGCTGAGGATGATGACCCAGGGGCGCCCGTGGAGCGGGACCGAGCGCGCCAGGGTTTGCTGTAGGTCGCGAATCGCAGCAATGTGGATCTGAAGCGCGTTCGGCAGCGTGATGTTGTGGTAGGGATTTGCTGCTTTGCGGCGCAGCTCCTCGCGGAGTGCAGCGATCTGCTCATCGCTCAGCCCCAGTAGGGCAGACGCACCGTCGGTTCGGCGTGCCGGGGCGGGCAGGGCGAAGATGAGCCGGATGTTGGGGTGCTCCAATCGGGCTGCCATGCGGCAGTGGGAGCATTCGTCGCAGGCTTCGATGGAATCCGCCGTGCGGCGTGGGGAGTCGCACTGCAGTAGCTTGGCAAACTCCAGTGCCAAGGCGTCCTTGCCCACGCCTTCCGGTCCCCAGAAGCAGTATGCCGAATGCAGGCGACCTTGTAGAAGGGTCCGCTGGAGGAAGCGCTTGAGGTGCTCTTGCCCGATGATGGAGTTCCACGCCATCTGCCGCACGCAATAGGACCACTGCAAAACTACGGCACCACTGCAATGGTGAGGTCTGTGGCGGCGTCTTTTCCGCACGGTCACGTGCTACCATTGGGGTAAGCCGATGAATCGGGAGGGGACCGGATTCCGTCGTGAGCTACGCCTCTTCGATGCCACGATGCTCGTGGTCGGCTCGATGATCGGCTCGGGCATCTTCATCGTCAGCGCTGACATTGCGCGCATGGTGGGAGGTGGAGGGTACCTGCTGGGGGTGTGGCTGGTGGCGGCGCTATTGACCCTGAGTGCGGCGTTGAGCTACGGGGAGCTGGCAGCGCTCTTCCCGCGTGCGGGAGGACAGTACGTGTACCTGCGCGAAGCGTACTCGCCGCTGCTGGGCTTCCTGTACGGCTGGACGCTCTTTCTGGTGATTCAGACTGGCTCGATTGCCGCAGTGGCGGTAGCGTTTGCGAAGTTCACGGCGGTATTGGTGCCGTGGTTTTCCGAGGAGAATGTGCTTGTGCACGTTGGAGGCTGGAGCGTCAATGCAGGTCAGCTCCTTGCCATCGGCAGCATCGCGGTGCTGACGCTGCTGAACCTTCGTGGCATCCGGGTGGGCAAGCTCGTGCAGGACACCTTCACGGTTACCAAGACAGCGGCACTCCTGGGGCTGATTGCATTGGGGTTGACCATTGGGCTCAACGCCGACAGCATTACCCGAAATCTGGCAACCTTTTGGGAGGCGCAGCGCCTCCTTCCGACCGCCGAGGGGGGCTGGCAGCCGATTCGGCTGGAGGGGCTGGAGCTGCTGGCGGCGTTCGGGGCAGCGATGGTTGGGGCATTATTCGCCCTCGATGCATGGAACAACGTGACATTTGCCGCCGGAGAGGTGGTGGAGCCGCAGCGCACGGTCCCGCGCAGCATGGCGCTTGGTGTGCTTGTGGTGGCAGCCCTGTATCTGTTGGCAAATCTGGCGTACCTGGCAGTGCTGCCCCTGCGGGGAAACCCCGAAGGAGTTGGAGTGTTCGAGCGAGGTATTCAGTTTGCTGCGCTGGACCGGGTAGGGACGGCGGTGGCGGAGGCGATGTTTGGTCCCTTCGGCGCCGTTGTGATGGCACTGCTGGTGATGGTGTCCACCTTCGGCTGCAACAATGGGCTGATCCTCTCAGGGGCGCGGGTCTACTACGCCATGGCGCAGGATGGGCTCTTTTTCCGCTCCGTTGGGCAGCTCAATCGGTATGCCGTTCCCGGGGTTGCGCTCGTGCTGCAAGGAGTTTGGGCGTCGGTGCTGTGCCTTTCCGGGCGGTATGGGGACTTGCTCGATTACATTGTTGCCGCTGTGCTGCTGTTCTACGTGCTGACCATCGCGGGGATATTCCGGCTGCGGCGGAAGATGCCCACGGCGGAGCGCCTCTACCGGGCACCGCTGTACCCGGTGTTGCCGCTGCTGTATATCCTGGTGGCGGCGGCAATTGTGCTGGATCTGCTGCTGGTCAAACCGCGATATACGCTTGCCGGATTGCTCATTGTGCTGACCGGTGTGCCGGTCTATGCCCTGTGGCAGTGGCGGCAGCGGAGGAATTGTTCCACAGCAGGCTGAGGCAAGGATGGAGCTGAGCGTCAACATTGACCATGTGGCAACGCTGCGAGAGGCGCGCGGTGGGACGGAGCCCGAGCCCATTCAGGCGGCGTTGTTGGCAGAGCAAGCCGGCGCTTCCGGCATTGTGTGCCATCTGCGCGAGGATCGGCGCCACATCAACGAACGCGATGTGCGCCTACTGCGGGAGCTTGTGCAGACGCGGCTCAACCTGGAGATGGCAGCTACCGAGGAGATGGTGCGCTTTGCTTGCGAGTTGCTCCCCGATATCGTCACGCTTGTGCCGGAGCGGCGCCAGGAGCGCACCACCGAGGGGGGACTCAACCTTGTCGAGCAGCGGGAGCTCCTGCGCAGTGTCATTGGGCGGCTACAGGAGCGGGAGATTCGAGTCAGCGTCTTCGTGGAGCCGGATCTGGAGCAGCTCGAAACGGCAGCCGAGCTGGGTGCCGATATCGTCGAGCTGCACACGGGGTTCTACGCCAATGCTACAACGCCTGAGTCGGTGCAGCGCGAGCTGGAGCGGTTGCTCAACGCCGCCGAGTTCGCAAAAGCTCTGGGGCTGCATGTTGCTGCCGGGCATGGGCTCAACTACCACAACATCGTGCCGTTGTGCCGGATCCAGCCGATCCGGGATGTGAGCATCGGGCATGCAATCGTCGCGCGCGCGGTCTTTGTAGGCTTTGAAGCCGCTGTGCGGCAGATGCTGGAGCTCATCCGCTACGGTCGGACCCTTCCGCCCTTGACCATTAGCTGATGGAGTGCCTGTACGTGCCGGAGCTCGGCGAGGAAGCCCAGGAGGTAGAGCTGAGCGATGCTGCACGGCTGCGGCATATTCGAGCGCTGCGCCTCCGGCGCGGAGAGCCGCTCCTGCTGAGCAATGGGCAGGGGAGGCTTGTCCAGGCAGTCGTAGAGCAGCTCCGCTCGGATGCGGTGCGGCTGCGCGTTCGGATGCGGCTGGAGCCCTCCGGAGAGCTACCCGTGCCCGTCGGTATTGCCCTGGGGATTCTGCACGAACGCGAGCGCCTGGAATTTGCTCTGGAGAAGGCTGTCGAGCTGGGCGTGCGTGAAATCGCGCTGCTGCGCACACACTATACCGTCGCGCAGACGGTGCGGATGGAGCGTCTGCAGCGCAAGCTCGTTGCGGCTCTGGAGCAATCGCACCGAGCGTGGTTGCCAACGCTGTATGCGCCGATGTCGTTGCAGGAGCTGCTCTCCGAGGTCGCCCCGCGCTATGCGCAGTTGGTTTTTCCGGAGCCCGATGGAGAGATACCTACGCCACTACCGCTGCGCCCCACGCTGCTGCTGATTGGTCCCGAGGGCGGATGGGCAGAGCAGGAACGCCGTGCGGTGGGGGATTGTTCCCTACCGGTGTTCCGGTGGCGGCTTGCTCCAAGGCGGCTGCGTAGCGAGACAGCGCTCATTGCCGCGCTGGCGTTGGTGACCGCAGCGCTTCAGCCCGAGCCACTGGCTCAGTAGCCTGCGCGGGGCAGCTTGCTGACGTCCTCCCGGAGGGTTTCCCCTACAAGGGTTCCAACCTGCTCTGAGGCGTTCTGGAAGATGGCGCGGAGCTGCTCAGGTTCGAGCGAGAGCAGCCGCGAGACGTTGAGGATGCTTGCTGTGGTGGCGGCAGCCGGGACGACAGCGCCGGTGATAGCCGCTCCCGTCGTGCGCTGCAGCGGAATAGTTTCCGCTTCGGCATTGTCCCAGACCACCGTGCCGCTTGGGCGATGGAGGATGCGGCTGCGCACCTTGACGCGAGCAAAGACGCCACTTGCCGTCGCTTTCAGCCGATACTGCTCCAGAACCGTCTCGGCAAGGAATTCCGGCGACTCCTCCAGCGAGGAGACCGGGCGCACCCGAAGGTAGGTCTGGGCTGCTTTGCGGAAGGCGGCGCTGGCAGCCTCTGCCAGCTCCTCGGCATTGAGTGCGGAGAAGAGCTTATCGTATGCAGCGGCTTCGGTGAAGATCTCGCCCGCCGTGCGGGCAATCTCGACCATCCAGCGCACGGGCTTTGGTGTGGCGGTGTCGTGGGAGGCTACGGGCGAGGCGATCTCCACATCCGTTCCGAGCGCCTTTGGATGGACACGCGATGTGAAGAGCATTGTGCTGCCCTGGACGGGATAGCGCGCCAGATGGTTGACATGTCCGCAGCCGGTCAGCAGAAGGGCAAGCAGCATCCCCAGGCTCAGGGTGTATCGCATGGCGGACTCCGGATGGTTGGACGGACACAAATTTAGGCTTGCGGCGCATCATCTGCGGCGGGTCGGCTGGGGAGTTGCCCCCAGCCCGTGCCGCCGTACGCTAATTTTGCCTGGCACAGCAGGAGGGAGGTGGGATGCGCAGGGGAGTTCGTGCTGCTTGTGCCGCGGCGGTTGCGCTCCTGTGGACGGGAGCGGTTTCGGCGCAGTGGTGCGGGGTTCGGGTGGAGCCAGCGGTAGTGGAGTTCGACACCGTACCGATAGGGACTTCACTGCAGCGCGAGATATGGGTGTTCAACGATGGGGATGAGCCGCTGCAGCTCCATTCTGTGGCACTCCTGGTGGGTCCGTGGATGCAGCACTGGCGTGTGGATACCACTGCGGTGGTGCTTCCGCCGGGGCAGGTGCATCGCGTTCGGGTGGAGGTGAGCCTGCGCCACAACGTGCGGCTTGTCGGAGTGATCGCACTACGGCTGGAATGCTCGAAGGCGCGCTGGAGCGTTGCCGTGCCTGTGCGTCTGGTGGGGGTAGATCCGGAGAGTCTGTATGCTGCCACGCAGAACCGTTGGGGTGAGTCCTTGCGGCAGAGTCTACGTCAGCTACTGCAGCGGCAGCGTGTCATTCCATACGATAGCGCCCGCCAGATAGTCTTTTTGCAGCTGGACAACCACGGCGGCACGGTCGAGTGCCTCTACACTGGACAGCGGGTACGCGTCCCACCGATGCCATCGCCGGCGGTCTTCAACGTTGAGCATGTCTGGCCAAGGAGCCGGGGAACGGACACGCTGCCACCGCTGAGCGATCTGCACCATCTCTTTCCCACCCTTGCCGAAGCGAACGAACGCCGGGCAAATCTTCCCTATGGCATCGTTGCTGGACAGCCGGAGTGGCAGCTTGGAGGGTCGAAGCTGGGGCGGGATTCCTCAGGGCAGCTCGTCTTCGAAGTACGTCCGGTATCGCGCGGGAATGTGGCACGGGCGCTCTTTGCACTTGCCGTGCGGTATGGGAACTTGACCGGTTTCTTGACGGCGCAGCACGAGGCGCTACTGCGGCGATGGCACGAGGAGGACCCTGTGGATTCGCTCGAGTCCGCACGCACGCGCATGATTGCACAACTGCAGGGGCGGGCAAATCCCTTTGTGGAGCGCCCGCAGTTGCTGGAGCGGCTCTTCCGTGTGGGAGGGAACGCGGATTTCCCGGCAATTGCACGACCGCTGCTTTCGGATTCGCTCCTGGAGCTCCCTGCAGAGCAGTTGCCCTGGACGGTGCGCCTCTGGGTAGTCAATACAGGCTTTGATACAGCCTGGTTGCGCGCGCTTGAGCTGGTGAATCCTCCACCGCACGGCTGGATGGAGGTGCTGGCGCTGGATTCGCTCATCGCTCCTGGAGAGGTAGGCGCTCTTACGCTGCGCGTGGGAATGGATGCGGAGTCCTCCGATACACTGCGGATACGCCTGCGCTTTGCTGCTGGGGTGCGACCGCTGGAGGTGCGCTTCCTCCCGCGGAGAGCGAGCGCGGTTCGGTTGCGGGCGGCTTGGGCAGTGGAGGGAGAGTCTGTGCGAATATGCCTGCCCGATATCGCAGCGCTGCAGGGCTGGGGAGAGCTGTACACTGTCTTGGGGACACGGCTGCTCCGGCAGCAGTTGCAGCGCACGGCGCAGGGCTGGGAGCTGGTGCTGCCGCGCACATGGCTACCCCCGGGAGTGTTTCTCTATCGCGTGCAGGTGGGGCAATGGCAGCAGTGGGGATGGATTCTGAACCCGTAAAGCCCGGCACACTCTACCTTGTGGGCACCCCGATTGGGAACGATGAGGATATCACGCTGCGTGCCCTGAGAGTGCTCAAAAGCTGTTCCGTTGTTGTGTGCGAGGAGTTCAAAGTGGGCGCGCGGCTGCTGCGTGCCTATCGCATTGATAAACCATTGGAGACGCTCAACGAGCATAACGAGCTGGAAGCGACTGAGCGCGTGGTGGAGCTGCTACGCCAGGGCAAGGATGTGGCGCTGATTTCGGACGCTGGGATGCCGGTACTTGCCGATCCGGGACTCCTGTTGGTGCGAAGGGTGCTGGAGCTGGAGCTGCCGTTGGTTGTGGTGCCCGGTCCCTCCAGCATCCTCACTGCGCTTGTGCGTAGCGGCTTTGCACTGGACCAGTTCCTCTACGCCGGGATGCTGAGTCGGCGTCCGGAGGAGCGGCGACGCCAACTTCAGGCGCTGGCGGAGGAGCCACGCACAGTGGTGCTGTTGGAGACCCCATATCGGCTGCGCCAGTTGCTTGCTGATGCCGCGCACATCATGCCTGAACGCCGTGCCTATATTGGCATGAACCTGACGCTCCCCTACGAATCGCACCACTACGGCACCTTTGCCCAGCTGTATGAGCGCTTTCGCCAGAGCCGATTCCGGGGCGAGTTCGTGCTCTGCTTTGAGGGCAAGTCGGTGCTGCGTCGCGAAACGCCGCGGAAGCGGCATCCTTGGAAGCGGCGCCGCTGAGGGAGTGTGCCGAGGTATTTTTGCATCGGGCATGACAGTTGCCAGGAAATGCAGCGGACCTTGATTACAGCAGCTCTGCCCTATGCCAATGGCTACATCCATCTGGGGCATTGTGCCGGGGCGTACCTTCCGGCGGATATGTATGCGCGCTACCTACGGCTGCGCGGGCATCCAACGCTCTTTGTGTGCGGCTCGGATGAGCACGGTGCTCCCATCACGATTGCTGCCGAGCAGGAGGGCATCTCCCCACGGGAGCTCATCGAGCGCTACCATCGCGCCAATGCCGAAGCATTTGCCCGCTTGGGGATAAGCTTCGACATTTACGGTCGCACAAGCGACCCGCACCACTATACCGTTGCCCAAGGCTTCTTCCTGGAGCTGCTGCGCAAGGGCTACCTCGTCGAGCGCGAAGAGGAACAGTTCTACGACCCCGTGGCGCAGATCTTCCTGCCCGATCGCTATGTGGAGGGCACTTGCCCACACTGCGGGTATGAGGCGGCACGGGGTGACCAATGCGAGCGCTGCGGTGCGTACTACAACCAACTGGAGCTGCGCAATCCTCGGAGCCGTATCACGGGCAAACCGCCGGTAGTGCGGCGCACGGTCCATTGGTACTTCCGGCTGAGCGCCTTCCAACGCGCCTTGGAGGAGTACGTGGAGCGCCACAGCCGGGATTGGAAGGAGAACGTGCTGCAGCAGACGCGGAGCTGGTTGCGCCAGGGGCTCACCGACCGCCCCATCACGCGCGATCTCGACTGGGGTGTCCCCGTGCCACTTCCGAATGCCGCAGGCAAAGTGCTCTACGTGTGGTTCGAGGCGCTGTTGGGCTACATCTCCATCACACAGCGCTGGGCGCAGCAGCGCGGTATCCCCGAAGCCTGGCAGCCGTGGTGGACCGATCCGGAGACGCGCTACATTGCCTTCATCGGCAAGGACAACATCGTCTTCCACACGCTCATGTTCCCCGCTATGCTCATGGCGCACGGCGGGTACATCCTGCCGGAGAATGTGCCGGCAAACGAGTTCCTGAACCTGGAGGGGCAGAAGTTCTCCAAGTCGCGCAACTGGAGCATTGACGTGCGTGATTTCTTCGCGGATTTCCCCGAACCGCACGCCGTGGATGCGCTCCGCTACACGCTGGCGGCGAATCTGCCCGAGACGCGCGATGCGGACTTCACCTGGCAGGAGTTCGCCGCCCGGACGAACAACGAGCTGGTGGCAATTTTGGGCAACTTCGTCAACCGTGTGCTGCAGTTTGTGCAGCGTCACTGGGGAGGGCGTGTGCCGGAATTTGCACCGGTGGAGCTGCTACAGGAGTGGGAACGCTGCGCCGAAGCGGTCTGGGAGGGAGCGTCGCCAGAACTCTCCTCCGCGTGGACTGCCGAGGAGCGGCTCTTCCTGCAGGAGTTGCTACAGGGCAGCGTGCACATTGCCCAGGCGTACGAGCAGTTCCGCTTTCGGGAGGCAGTTGCGCGCACGATGGGGCTGGCGCGAGCAGCAAACAAGTTCTTCAACGATACCGCCCCTTGGGTGACGCTCCAGCAGGCGCCGGCACGGTGCGCGCGGACGCTCTTTGTGTGCCTACAGGCTGTGCGGAGCTTTGCTGTGCTGTGCGCTCCGATTGTGCCCTTCGCTGCCGAGCGGTTGTACGGGCTGTTGCAGCTCCCTCCGCAGGTTGGGGCTCCCAACGATGGGGTATCCGGGGAGGATCTCTGGCGCAACGCCGCAAGCCCGAAGCTGCCGGTGGGACACCAGTTGGCGGCTCCGCAACTCCTCTTTGCGCGAATTGATGCCGAACGCATCGAACGGCAGCGGGTCAAACTCTATGGAGGTGCCGCACCGATGAACACTTCCGATGCACTGGCAACGGTGGAGGATCTGCAGAGGCTGGGCTTGCGCATTGGGTACATCGTCCATGCCGAGCCGATTGCGGGAACGGAGAAGTTGCTGCGCCTGGAGGTGGATCTGGGCACGGAGCGACGCCAGCTCGTGGCGGGAATTGCGCAGCGCTATGCGCCGGAGCAGCTTCTGGGACGCGCCGTGGTAGTGGCAACCAAGCTCAAGCCCGCCCGCATTCGGGGTGTGGAATCGCAAGGGATGCTGTTGGCAGCCACGGCTCCGGATGGAACTCCGGTGCTGCTGACGCCCGAGGAGCAGGTCCCCGCAGGGGCAGAGGTGCGATGAGGCGCCTGTACCCGGAGGAGCTCCCCGAGCTTGTCCAGCGGCGGCGGCGCAAGCTCCGCCGAAGGCTGCTGCTGGGGATTGTAGCGGTGGCGGCGTACCTTGTGGCGATTGTGCACAACGCGGTCACGCTTGAGGAGCGCCTCCGGGCAATCCAGGCGCTGGAGCGGGCGTGCGATTCCCTGGAGAGCGTTCGGGCGCGGCTGCGGCAGCAGCTTGCCCGCGAGCGAGCACCCGAGCGCATCATCCCGCTGGCGCTGGAGCTGGGATTGGTACTTCCCGAGCATCCCCCGCAGGCAGTTCCATAGAGCGCGCCGGAGAGCGATGCTGCCACAGATGCAGCGCGAATTTGCCCAGCACCACTTCACCCCGCAGCGCTACGAGCGCTTCCGGCAGCGCCTGGAGCAGGAGCTGGGATGCCGTATCGAGTTCCGCGTCTGCGAGGCGCCGATCTTTGTCTCCGACGCCTTTCGGCGTCAACTGGAGCAGATTGCTGTGGAGCTGACCTGCACGTGCGCAACACCGGAGTACCGTGCGTACTCGCAGGAGGCAATCCCGCCGCAGTATCGCGTGCCAGGCGAGCCGGATCGACCGCTCTTTGCGGTGGTGGATTTCGCCATCGTGGAGGACAGCTCCGGAGCGCTGCAGCCCCGAGTGGTGGAGTTGCAGGGCTTCCCCTCGCTGTTTGGGTACCAGTACTTCTACAGCCGGCTTGCCCGCGAGGTGTACGAACTGGGAGAGCAGTGGAGCTATACGCTCAGCGAGCTTTCCGATGAGGCATACATCCGGCTTCTGCAGCGGGCAATTCTGGGCGATTGCGCGCCGGAGGAGGTCGTGCTCTTGGAGTATCGCCCATGGCAGCAGAAGACGCTGCCGGATTTCCTGGCGCTGCGGCGCCTCATTGGCATTGAACCCGTGGATGTGTGCGAACTGCGTAGGCAGGGGAAGCGCTTGTATCGCCGCCGTGGCGATACATGGGTGCCGGTGCGCCGCATCTTCCACCGCGTGGTCATGGAGGAGCTGGAGCAGGCGAGCGTGGAGCTGCCCTTTGAGTGGACCGAGGAGCTGGAGGTGGAATGGGCGGGGCATCCGAGCTGGTACTTCCGCATGAGCAAGTTCGCGCTGCCATACCTTGGGCATCCGGCGGTGCCGCCGAGCTGGCGGCTATCCGAGCTTGCGGCATTGCCAGAGAGGCTGGAGGAGTACGTGCTCAAGCCGCTTTTCTCCTTCGCCGGACGGGGAGTGGTACTGCATCCCACGCGTGAGCAAGTAGAGCAGCTCTCGCCACAGGAGCGCCGGCACTACTTGCTGCAGCAGCGGTTGCGGTATGCTCCGTGCGTCTACACGCCGGTGGGGATGAACACGGTGGAGCTGCGGGTGATGCTGATTTGGCTTGCCGAATGGGAGCGTCCGCTGCCGGTGATGGCAATGGCGCGCACCGGGCGTGCCGAACTGCTCGGCGTGAGCTACAACGCGATGCCCTGGGCGGGGTCTTCGGGCTGCCTCTTTGCACCCCCTGCGGCTGGAGAGCACTCCGGCATGCCGTAAATTTGCGTTGCCAAGTTCGTGGTCTCACAGTGCGGTTTTCCCCGCAATGGCTGGTCACAGCAAATGGGCAAACATCCGCCACCGGAAAGCCGTCGTAGATGCCCGCCGGGGCAAGCTCTTCACACGTCTGGCGCGCGAGATTACGATTGCAGCGCGCCTCGGTGGGGGCGATCCCGAGGCGAATCCGCGGCTGCGCCTGGCGATTGAAAACGCCCGCGCCGCGAACATGCCCATGGAGAACATCCGCCGGGCAATCCAGCGCGGCACAGGCGAACTCCAGGGCGAGCAGCTCGAAGAGGTGCTCTACGAAGGCTACGGTCCCTTCGGCGTGGCGCTCCTTATCGAGGTTGCCACCGACAACCGCAACCGTACGGTCTCCCTCCTGCGCTCAACGCTCAACCGCTTGGGAGGAAGCCTGGGCGAGAGCGGCTCGGTATTGTGGAACTTCGAGCGCAAGGGCGTCATCACCGTGGATGCCCAGGGAGTGAGCGAGGACGAGATGCTGGAGCATGTGCTCGAAGTGGGCGCAGACGATTACATCCGCGGCGAGGGCAGCTACATCGTCTACTGCGCCCCGGATCGGCTGGCGCAGTGCCAGCGGGCATTGCAGGAGCGCAGCTTGCAGGTGCAGCAGGCAAAGCTGGAGTATCTGCCCAAGAGCACTGTCCGGATTGAGTCACGTGAGCAAGCTGAGCGGCTGCTGAAGTTCCTGGAGACGCTCGAGGAGCTGGACGACGTGCAGAACGTCTACTCCAATTTCGAGATGGACGACGCGCTCATGGAGTCGCTCCAGCATGCCTGAGCTCCGTATCCTGGGGATCGATCCTGGGAGCCTGCGCTGCGGTTACGGAGTGATCGGCATCCACGGGACGGCGCTGGAGGTTCTCGACTACGGCGTACTGCAGCTCGGGGATAGCTCGCTTGCCTTAGGGGAGCGGCTACGCCGCTTGTTCGAAGGGTTGTGCCGAATTCTGCAGCAGTATTCTCCGGAGGAGGCGGCGGTAGAGAGTACCTTCTACGCCCGTGATGCCCAGGCGTTGGCAAAGCTGGCGGCAGCGCGCGGAGTGGCGTTGCTTGCCCTTGCCCTTTGGCGCATTCCGGTGGCAGAGTATGCGCCACGCCAAGTCAAGCAAGCAGTGACCGGGCGCGGCGGCGCTTCAAAGCAGCAGGTGCAGTACATGGTGCGCACGGTGCTGGGGATTGCGGAGACCCCTGCCTTCTTCGATGCCACCGATGCCTTAGCCGTTGCGCTCTGCCATGCCTTCCGCCGAGGACAGCCTACGCAGCGGAGCCGGAGCTGGGAGGAGTTCCTTCGAGAGCATCCGGAGCGGATATGGACTCCCCCGGATATGCCGTGATGGTCACCGGTGCGCCGGCTTTGAAGCCTTTTGCCGTTGCCTCTAAGCGCGCTGCCTGCACGAAGGCATCGTGCTCAAAGCACAGGAGCCATCCCTCTTCGTAGGCTTGGGGCAGGAGGCGGCGCTTCTCCTCCAGTGTCCGCAGCGGATAGTTGTCGTACGCCATGATGTAGGGATACGGGACATGGGCAGCCGTGGGGCAGAGATCGGCGCAGTAGAGCAGGTGTTCGCCACCATCGGAGACGAGCACAAGCTGCATTGCTGCCGTGTGCCCGTACAGCGGGAGCACGCGGACTCCGGGGAAGAGCTCGCCTTCACCATCGAGCAGCTCCAGCATCCCCTCGGCAGCAAGCGGTTCAAAGTCCTCCGGAATGAAGGAAGCGCGGTCCTTCTCGGTGGGATTGCGTGCCCAGGCGAGCTGTTCCCGTTGCACGTAGTAGCGGGCGTTGGGGAAGGTGGGGCGGAGCTGACCTCGGTCATCGTACATGGTGGCGCCGCCGGCGTGGTCGAAGTGCAGATGGGTCAGGATGACAGCGGTTATCTCTTCGGGGCGAACTCCAAGGAGGGCAAGGGAGTGCTCCAGCGAATACTGTGAGGTGTCCAGGGCATAGATTTGGCGCTGCTTCGGAGGCATCTTGGTGCCATTGCCGGTATCCACCAGCACGGTGGCTCCCTCCCAGCGCAGCAGGAGCGCGCGGGCTGCCATGGGGATGCGATTTGCCGCGTCGCCCGGATGGTATGCCTGCTGCCACAGTGGTTTAGGGACGACGCCGAACATTGCCCCGCCATCCAACCCGAAGCGCCCCGTCTCTATGACATCGATGCGGAACTTGCCAATCTGCAGCATCGTGCTCCGTGTACAGGACCAACGGGGTGTAGAGACGTCTGTGCAAGCAGTTGCGGTGGGCAGCTGTGCCGCATGTGCTTGCGCTGTGTGTGGGGGAAGCGGGAGCTTCACGGCACTGCCGGCGGGGTTTCCTCCGGAGGATTGAGCAGGAGTTGTGGCGAGAGCGTGTCAGCCGGTGGTGGAGATGGGCGGGCGGTGTACGGGAGGGCACGGTCGGCATAGATCTTGCCCATGAGGCGTCCCCAAATGGGGGCAGCGGCGCGCCCGCCCTGCCCGTACCATCCCGTGAAGGTGATGCGCTGGTCGTCGAAGCCGATCCAGACGCCAGCGGCAAGTTCGGGGGTATAGCCCACAAACCAGGCATCGGCGAAGTTGTTGGTGGTGCCGGTCTTGCCGGCAGCTGGACCTTGGTACCAGCGCCGGATGGCGCTGCCGGTCCCCCCGTCCACGACCGTTGCCAGCATTGCCGTCAGCTGTTGGGCAATCTCCGGGGGGAGTGCATCGGCAACGGGACGGGTTGGGGGCTCCTGGAGCAGCACATTGCCGTGGCGATCCTCCACGCGCAGGAGGAAGCGCACGGGCATGCGGATCCCTTGCCGGGCAATGGTGGCGTAGGCGTTGGTCAACTCCAGTGGGGAGACCTCCGAGGCGCCGAGCGCCAGGGCAGGCACAGGACGAAGTGGGGATTCAATGCCCAGGCGTTGGGCAAGCGTTGCAACGGCGCTGGGCGTGGTGTATTCCACAATGAGCCGCGCTGCAACGGTGTTGATGGAATACTTGAGCGCCGTGGTGAGCGTCACCTCCGCCCCGTACTGTTCACCCGAACCTCGCGGTGCCCAGACCGTCCCATCGGCGAGCACGTACTGGAATGGACCGCTGGGGAGGACGGATTCCGGTGTGAGCCCGCGTTCCAGCACAGAAGCGTACACGAAGGGTTTGAATGCTGAGCCCGGCTGGCGGCGGATTTGAGTGACATGGTTGAGAAACGAGCGCACGCGGAATGGAGAGGGCGTAAGCTCTGGAGCCGCGCCGACAAGCGCCAGAATATCGCCGCTGGCAAGGTCCAGGACCACGACCCCAACCTGGATGCGGGTGGCAGCAAAGAGCACAGAGTCGGCGAAGCGGCGGTCCTGCCGGAGCTGCTCTGCGATGCGGGGACGCTGCTCCGGCGGTGCTGCAAGGTAGCGTGGGTGGTTCCGGATGGCGTCTTCGATGAGACGGCGCCGCAGTTGTGGAGCCCAGCGCCAGGCGCGGTCGAAGAGCCGTTGGTACTCCTGCAGATGTTCGCGCACCGCCTCGTTGGCGTAGCGCTGGATGCGGGCGTTGAGCGTAGTGTAGATGGTCAGTCCATCGCGGTAGAGGTCGTAGCCCAGTAGCCGGACGTCCTGCGCCAGGGTTTGGCGGACCATCTCCACAAAGTGTGGGGCGATCCCCAGCGCGGTAGTGCGTGTGGACTCCTCTGCCAGCCGAATCGGGGTTGCCATCGCCTGGCGGGCTTCGGCTTCGCTGAGGAAGCCCTGCTCGTACATCAGGCGCAGCACGAGATTGCGTCGGGCAAGCGCTCGTTCGGGGTAGTAGCGTGCATCGTACGCCTCCGGTGCTTTGAGCAGTGCCACAAGGTAGGCGCATTCGGCGGGCGTGAGCTCACTGGGGGATTTGTCAAAGTAGATCTGGGCTGCAACGGCAAGCCCATATGCCCCGCGCCCGAAGTAGACCGTGTTGGCGTAGAGTTCGAGAATCTCCTGCTTGCTGTAGGTGCGCTCAATCTGGATGGCGGTGATGGCTTCGCGCAGCTTGCGCACAAGGGAAACCTCGCGTCCGAAGTAGAGATTGCGGGCAAGCTGCTGGGTGATGGTAGAGGCGCCTTCGCGCGTGAGGTCGCCGGCGAGCAGGTTCTTGATGAGCGCCTTGACGACGCGCTCCAGATGTACTCCCCAGTGGCGGTAGAAGGCGCGGTCTTCAGTGGCAATCAGCGCATGCAGGAATGCCGGTGGGATGCTGTCGAAGGGGACGTAGGAACGACGCTTGATGTAGAACTGCCCGATGAGTTCCCCATCGGCGCTGAAGACACGGCTGGCAAGCTCTTGTGGGGGGTTCTCCAGCCGTTCCAACGGAGGCAGCCCGCGGACGACGGTGACCGTCAGGTAGGCGCCGCCGCCGATCCATGCCAGCACCGCCACAAGCGCGGCTACCACCACTCCGCGTCGGAAGCGGTTCATGGTGCCTGCAAGACCTTGCTGAGTTCCACACGGCGGCAGCGCCGGCGCCATTGCTCCAGTGGCTCGCCACGGCGGCGAGGCAGAAGCTGCGATTCCCCTGCAGACTCCGCCTGCAGCAGCTCCACCGGTACACCGCGCCGACGAAGCTCTTCGACCACAAATTCCACCCGCTTCTGCCCCAGCCACAGGTTGTACTCAGCGGAGGCAACGTCATCGGTATGCCCGACCAGGGTGACCGCGCGGATACGGTCACGGTAGCGCAGTAGGTTCTCCGCCAGAAGGTCCAGCATCTGCTCCCAGCGTAGCGGGGTCTCGTTGCCGTTGCTGTCGAGCACAAAGGGGTAGGGTTGGTCGTAGCGGTCTGTGGGGAAGTTCAGCCGCAGGAAGAGGCGCGCCGGGACCTCCAGCCCAAGAGCGGTATCACGTATACCGGTGCGGAGGCGTTGCACCTCGAAGAAGACTTCGCCGGCTTGGGCAATGAGCTCAAGCTCGCTCTGGGCTGGAACCCGCAGGCGATAGGCGCCGCCAGTATCGGTGAGCGTGCGTGCTACCGGGGTTGGTTCCCCGATGCGATGGGCACGCACCTCAGCGTATGGAATCGGGCGCTGAGTCTCCCGCTCCCGCACAGTTCCGCGCAGCTCGATGGTCGGTGCCGGCTCCAGCGGTGTTGCAAGCGGTTCGACACGATACAGCACGTACATGTCAAAGCTGCCAGCTCGATTGGAGCTCCAATACAGCAGGGAATCCGGTTGCCCAGGGGCAAAGGGAGCCAGCTCATCGGCAGCCGTATTGATGGGCGCACCCAGATTCTCCACTTGCCCAAACCAGGGCTGCAGCAGGCGGGTGTCGGACGGCAATGTGGGCATGCCCGCGCGGAGCCATTCCCAGAACGCCGGATGCACCGCCACGGCAAAGAGGTCATAGCCGCCGAGCGACTCATGCCCGTTGGAGGCGAACAGCAGCCAGCGCCCGTCACGGCTGAGTGCGGGAGTGAGCTCGTTGCACGGAGTGTTCAATGGCGGACCGCAGTTGATGGGCGGGCTCCAGGAGCCATCGGGGCGGCGGACTCGGAAGTAGAGGTCCGTGCCGCCGAGCCCATCGGGGTAATCGGCGGCAAAGAAGAGCACCGTCCCGTCGGCAGAGAGAGCTGGCTGGGATTCCCAGGCAGGGAGAGTATCGGGCGAAAGCTCTTCGAGCACCTCCACTGTTGCCTTGCGGAGGCGGGCGCGGATGAGGCGGACCTCCGAGGGCGGGGCATCCGGACTGCGGGCAGCCAGGAAGAACTCGGCTGCCTTCCCACTGGGCATGCCAAAGTCTGCAAAGGGAGCCTCCAGCGGACGCTCGAGCACGAGGCTATCGAGTTCGGGCAAGGAGACCTCTTCGACCCACTGGCGCGCACCATCACTGCGGGTGAGCCAGCCCCGATGGTCTGAGTGCAGGGAGAGTGCCAGCTCGTCCAGTTCCGGCAAGGCAGCTCCCCGCAGTGCTCGGATGCGTGGGAAGGGGCGGTCGGTGCGCTGAGCGGTATCCAGCGCATGCCCTTGCCACAGCCGTGGTCGGCACTCCGGCGCTGGCGGCGTTGGGCATTGGTGACGGCTGGCGGGGATGCCGCGTGCACAGCTCCAGAGGGCAAGGGCAGATAGCATTGCTGCACCGACCCTTCCGAGGTCGAGGCTCCGCAGCCGTGCAATGCGCCAGGTGCGCGCGTGCTCAACGATGTAGGAGTTGAAGCCGGGCATAGCGCAGCAGCAGGAGTTTCCGACCAACGTGGGGAAAGCGGACGACGGCGCGGCGATTCTCGCCGCTGCCGCTGAGGGCTTCCACTGTGCCAACTCCGAAGACCGGATGGCGAACGCGGGCACCGGGGTAGAGTCCGTCTTCTTCCATGCTCTCGGTCGCAGATGCACGGAGAACGCTCTGGAAGGGCACTCCTGGGGCGGCTGTAGGTGAGGGGATGGGCTCGAGCAGTTCCGGAGGCAGCTCCTGCAGGAAGTCCGAGGGACGGCACAGGATGGGTTCGCCCCAGCGCCAGCGGTGCTGGGCGTAGCTGAGGTAGAGTCGCTGCCGGGCACGCGTCATGCCGACGTAGAGCAGACGGCGCTCCTCTTCGAGCTCTTCGCGCGATTCCGTGGCGCGAGCCAGTGGAAGCAGTCCCTGTTCCAACCCCGTGATGAAGACCACAGAGAACTCCAGCCCTTTGGCAGCGTGGAGGGTCATGAGCGTGACGGCATTGCTGGATTCGGGCACCTGCTCACTTTCGCTCATGAGGGCAACCTGCTGTAGGTACTCCCGCAGGCTGGGTGCCGGCGAGCTTTGGACGTACTCGGAGAGCGTGGCGATGAGGCGCTCCAGGTTCATGTAGCGCTCCTGTTCCTGTTCGTCCTGCCGGTAGAGCGCCAGCAATCCCGTGGCTTCCAGGTACTCCAGCACGAGCAGGTCCAGCGGCACAGCACTATGAAGGGCTTCCCGGTAGCGCTGGATGAGTGCTGCCAACGCCCGGAGATTCTCCCGTGTGCTGCGGCGGACGCCGGTCAGCAGTGTGTCAGCGTGTTCGAGCAGCTCCAGGAAGCCGAGATTCTGCTGCTGCATTGCCTGGCGAAGCTGTTCCAGCGTTGCTGCACCGATGCCGCGCGGGGGCTCGTTGATGACACGCATCCAGCTGACCATGTCGGCGGGGTTGAGCAGCAGCCGCAGGTACGCCAGGGCGTCCTTGATCTCCTTGCGCTGGTAGAAGGAGATGCCTCCGACGAGCACGTACGGGATGCGGGCGCGGCGCAGCGCCTCCTCCAATGGCTGGGATTGTGCATTGGTGCGGTAGAGGATGGCAATCTCGCCGGCGGGGGTGCCGGAGTCCAGCTCGCGTTGGATGTGGTGCAGCACCTGGGCGGCTTCATCGCGTTCGTCGGCGCAGATGAGCACTCGGATGAGCTCGCCTTCGGGATTGGCTGTCCAGAGCCGCTTGGGGATTTGCTGCTGGTTGTGCCGGATGAGGGCATCGGCAGCGGCAAGGATACGCTGCGTGGAACGGTAGTTCTGCTCCAGCCGGATGAGGGCTGCATCGGGATAGTCGCGCTGGAAGTCCAAGATGTTGCGGATATCGGCACCGCGCCAGCGGTAGATGCTCTGGGCATCATCGCCGACGACACAGAGGTTGCGGTACCGTGCTGCCAGGAGTTGCAGTGCAACGTATTGGGCGCGGTTGGTGTCCTGGTACTCATCGACAAAGATGTAGCGGAAGCGCTCCTGGTAGCGGGCAAGCACATCGGGATGTGCTTGGAAGAGGCGGATGGTGTTGAGCAATAGGTCGTCGAAGTCCATTGCATTGTTGGCACGGAGCTGCTCCTCGTAGGCGCGGTAGAGCTCGGCAAGGAGCCGCTCGCGTGGGGTACGGGCAGAAGCAGCAAATTCCTGCCAGGAACACAGGCGGTTTTTCAACTGCGAAATCTGATGGCGTGCAGCAGCCGGGTCCAGTACATGGTTCCCGATGCCCATCTGGCGCAGCAATGTGCGCAGCAACCCGCTGGAGTCCTCGGTGTCGTAGATGGTGTAATCGGGCGTATAGCCCAGGCGCGGGGCTTCCAGGCGCAGGATGCGAGCGAAGATGCTGTGGAAGGTCCCCATCCAGAGCTGGCGAGCGCGTTCTGGCTCGACCAGACCAAAGAGGCGTTGGCGCATCTCCTCGGCAGCTTTGTTGGTGAAGGTGAGTGCCAGGACATGTTCAGCCCGCACGCCGCACCGGAGCAAATAGGCAATGCGGTAGGTCAACACGCGCGTCTTCCCACTCCCAGCCCCGGCGATGATGAGCAGCGGACCATCGCCGTAGGTGACCGCCTCGCGTTGTTGCGGGTTGAGTTGAGAGAGCAGCTCTTCCACTGCCGGCATGACCCTGCGGGAACACCCATGCGCGCTGCAAAGATACGGCGCCTCAGAAGAGACCGTAGGCGTCCACGTCAACGGTCAGGCGCACCTTCGAGGTGGCGTACTTGCGCTCATAGCGAGCGTAGGCAAGGCGCAGAACCTGGCGTAGGGCGGCGGCGGAGGGGTCTTGTTGTTTGAGTCCCTTCAGGATAACCACACGCCGGTAGCGGTTGCGCACGCGGGCAGGCGTGGGGAGTGCCGGACCAATTTTGAGCACCGCCGGATGCGTGGGCACACAGCTGGCAAAGAAGTGGGCATGCTGGTGGACCCGTTCCTCGTCCACGCCGGAGAGCTCCACCACGACAAAGCGCACAAATGGCGGATAGAGCGCTTCCTTGCGATGCTGCAGCTCGTCGTGGTAGAAGAGTTCGGCGTTGCCGGTCTGCACTGCCAGGATTGCCGGATGCTCCGGATGGGCTGTCTGGATGTAGACCTCACCTGGGGCGCTGCTGCGCCGTCCGGCGCGTCCGGCAACTTGGGTGAGCAACTGGAAAGCACGCTCGGAGGCGCGGAAATCCGGCAGGAAGAGCTCCAGATCGGCATTGAGGACGCCAACCAGCGTGACGTGCGGCAGGTCGAGTCCTTTGGCGACCATTTGCGTGCCGACGAGGATGTGAGTCTGCCCACTGGCAAAGCGTTGTAGCAGACGCCGGTGTGCGCCTTTGCGCGCGGTGCTGTCGGTGTCCATGCGCTCGATACAAAGCTGCGGGAAGGAGGGATGCAGTAGCCGTTGGAGCTCCTCTTCGATCCGTTGGGTGCCGGAGCCGACTTCGCGCAACTGTGGTGCGCCACAGACGGGGCATTCTTCGGGAACGGGGGCAGCATGCCCGCAGTAGTGGCAGCGCAACTGCTTGGGGACTTTGTGGAAGACCAGCGAGATGCTGCAGTTAGGGCACATGGGGATGTGACCGCAATCGGGGCATTCCAGCCATCGGGCAAAGCCGCGACGGTTATGGAAGAGGATGATCCCCTCACGGCGCTGGAGCCGTTCGGTGATTGCTTCCAGCAGAGGCTCGCTGAAGTTGCCTCGGCGCTGGTGCCCATTGCGCTGCCGTCGGTCCACGATGTGGATGGTGGGCAGTTGTGCCCCATCGGCGCGGTGCGTGAGCTCGAGCAGATGGTACTTGCCCGTCTGCGCATTGAAGAGGCTCTCCAGCGAAGGAGTTGCCGAGCCCAGGACGGCAACGGCACTCTCCATGGCTGCCCGCATAACGGCGCAATCCCGCGCGTGGTAGCGTGGAGCGGGATCCTGTTGCTTGTAGGAGGGCTCATGTTCCTCGTCCACGATGATGAGCCCCAAGTGCGCCAGCGGGGCAAAGACCGCTGAGCGCACGCCGAGCACCAGGCGGGCTTGCCCGCAGCGGATGGCGCGCCAAGTGCTGTAGCGTTCGCCGCTGCTCATGCGGCTGTGCAGCACGGCAAGCTGCTCGGAGAAGGCACGCCGGAAGCGGTCCAGTAATTGGGGAGTGAGGGCAATTTCGGGCACAAGCATCAGCACGGATTTGCCGTGGCGCAGTGCCCAGTCAATGGCGTGCATGTAGACCAAGGTTTTACCACTGCCGGTGACCCCACGCAGCAGGAAGGTCTTGAACTGCCCGCTGCGGAGTGCTTCCACGATGCGCTGGACGGCATGCTGCTGCTCCGCCGTCAGCGGCAGTTCCAGCTCGTTGCGCTCTGCCAGGATGGGTTCGCTCTCCTCTTCATGCTTGGCAGGGGCTTCGAGGAGGATTTCGCGGACGTAGTCGTGCTGCAGGAGGTGGCGTAGCGTTGTTGAGCTTGCCTGGCTTCGGCGCAGCAGCTCCTTGAGTGGCATGGCAGCATTGTACTGCGCGGCGTATTCGGCAAGTATGCTCAGCAGACGTGCCTGCTTGGGGGAGCGGTCCCGGAGCTCTTGCAGTACGGTCTGCAGCAGCTCCGGAGTGGAGCGCAGCAGCGGCGCAAGCTCAACAGCTCGGATGGTGCGTGGGCGCACCGCAGAGGCGGTCTCGGAGACGAGGCGGATGTAGCCCTGCTGTTCGAGGGCATGGAGTTGGGGGGCAAGATTCTCCGAACGGAGTTGGCGCACCAGGAAGCGCACCGTCAGGCGCCCGCGGTGTTCACGCAGAAGCTCGAGAATGGCGGCACGCTTTGGAGCACGGCGGCGGAGGGCTTCCAGTTCCGCCTCGCTGGGAGAGCGCACAAGCTCGGCAACGGCGCCCTGCTGTGGTGCCATCCCAGGGGGAAGGGCTGCTTTGAGCGCTTCGCCCCAGGAGCAGAAGTAGTACTCCGCCACCCAGCGCGTCAGGCGCAGGAGCGATTCCGGCAGCAGCGGCTCCTCGTCGAGCAGCTCCAGGACGGGTTTGACCGAGCTCGGAGGTGGTGCCGCCAACTCCTCAACGATGACGCCTGTCAGCTCGCGCTTGCCAAAGGGAACCAATGCCCGTGTGCCGACCAAGTTGCTCGGGGTGTCCTCCGGCACCTGGTACGTAAAGAGCTTGTGCACCGGGAGCGGAACCGCAACGTTGACGTATCGCGCCATCGGCTGTAGAAAGGAGCTCTGCAGCATAGGACGAAGCAGAGCCGCGCTACGGTGTTGGCGGAGGGGTTTTGCCGTATATTTGTGCCGTCCCGCTGTGGAAAGCAGAGCCGACAGTGGCGATGGCAGCCTGCATATGGTAGTGGTGGCGTACGGCTGCGGGAACGAGGCTCTGCAGAGGATGGAACGGCGATGAACATCTACGTCGGAAACCTGCCCTTCTCCGTCGACAGCGATCAGCTGCGCTCCTGGTTTGAGGAGTACGGCATGGTGGAGCGGGCAACGGTGGTGACGGACCGCTTCACGGGGCGCTCGCGCGGCTTCGGCTTTGTGGAGATGCCCAATGCCGAGGAGGCACAGCGCGCCATCGAAGCGCTCAATGGGAGCCAGTTCGAGGGGCGGACGCTCGTAGTCAATATCGCGCGGGAGCGCAGCGAGCAGCCGCGCCGGAGTGCTCCCCCACGGAGCGGACGCCGGTGGTAATTCACCGCTTGGCAGGGGCTTCCTGCACGAGCTCAAATTCCGCGCCCACGCGCAAGCAGTACTGCTTGTAGGGGCTGTCGGGAAGACTGCGCACGTGGCGGTAGAACTGCTCCAGGGTGATATAGCCCTGGTGGAGGGCAATCTCCTCCGGACAAGCAATCTTCGTCCCCTGCCGCTTCTCGATGGCGTGGATGAAGATGCTGGCTTCGATGAGGCTCTCCGGGGTGCCGGTGTCCAGCCAGGCGATGCCGCGCCCCAGCAGTTCAACCCGAAGCCGCCCTTGTGACAGGTAGGCACGGTGGACGTCCACGATCTCCAGCTCTCCACGGGCACTGGGGCGGAGCGTGCGCGCAATCTCGACCACATCGGCAGTGTAGATGTATAGCCCCGGAATCGCGTACGGCGAGCGGGGAAGGGCGGGCTTCTCCACAATGTCCACAACGCGCCCGTTGGCATCGAGCTCGACAACGCCGTAACGCTGCGGGTCCTGGACGGGATAGCCGAAGATCGTCCCGCCGGGATTGTGGCGAAGCGCCGCGCGGAGGAAATCCAGCTTGCCGTAGAAGAGGTTGTCCCCGAGGATGAGGCACACCTGGCGTTGCCCGATGAACTCCGCGCCGTAGATGAAGGCTTCCGGGATCCCCCGAGGCTCGGGCTGGATGGCGTACGAGAGGGCAATGCCCCACTGACTGCCATCGCCGAGCAGCTCTTGGAAGCGTGGAAGGTCCCGAGGCGTGGAGATGAGCAGGATGTCGCGAATGCCCACCAGCATGAGCGTCGCCAGCGGGTAGTAGACCATGGGCTTGTCGTAGATCGGCTGGAGCTGCTTGCTGACGATGGCGGTCATCGGATACAGCCGTGTTCCGCTGCCGCCGGCGAGGATGATGCCGCAGGTCTCCATTGCGTTCCGATACCCATTGTGCTCTGAGGCAAAGATACGGAGGCGCAATCCTGGCACGCAGCGCACGTCTTGTGGCGCCGGTGCATGCGGTGGGCTGGCGATGGTTCGGGAGGAGCTCGAGCGCGTCCTGCAGGTCTACTTTGGGTATAGCTCCTTTCGCCCGGGGCAGTTGGAGGTTATCGAGAGCGTGCTGCAGGGAAATGATACGCTGGCGGTTCTGCCTACTGGAGCGGGGAAGTCGCTGTGCTACCAGCTTCCGGCACTTGTGCGCCCGGGGACGGTATTGGTCATCTCTCCGCTCATTGCGCTCATGGAGGACCAGGTGCACCAGCTCTACCAGCGGGGCATTCCGGCAAGCTGCCTCCACAGCGGCGTGCCCGCAGAGGAGCTGCACTGGCGAATGCAGCAGTTGCGTGCTGGACAGTACCGCCTGGTGTATCTGGCTCCGGAGCGGCTGCAGCAGGAGAGCTTCATCGAACAGCTCAGCGCGCTCCGCATCGCCTTCGTTGCGGTGGACGAGGCGCACTGTATCTCCGAATGGGGGCACGATTTCCGTCCCTCCTACCTGCGTATTGCATCGGTCCTGGAGCGGCTGGGGCGTCCGACGGTGTTGGCGTTGACGGCGACGGCAACGCCGGAGGTGCAGCGCGATATCATCACCGCGCTTCGGATGCGTTCACCGCGCCGGATTGTGCGCGGCTTCGACCGCCCGAACCTGTGCTGGTGGGTTGAGCTTGTGCAGGACAAGCTCCCGCTGCTGGTGCGCTACTGCCGCAGCATCACCGGCAGCGTCCTCATCTACGCTGCATCGCGCCAGCGCGCTGCCTGGATAGCCGAACAACTGCAGCGCCAGGGCATCGCGTGCGCGCTCTACCATGCGGGCATGGCACCGCAGGAGCGCCGTGTAGCACAGGAAGCCTTCCGGAGCGGCGCAGTGCCTGTGATGGTAGCAACCTCTGCCTTCGGCATGGGGATTGACAAAGCCGATATCCGCGCCGTGATCCACTACGATGCCCCGCTGACGCTGGAGGCGTACTACCAGGAAGCCGGGCGCGCCGGACGCGACGGTGCCGAAGCCTTCTGCGTGCTGCTCCACAATGATGCCGATTGCCGGGTTCAACAGATGCTCCTGGCAACGGCGCATCCAGAGCGGCAGCTTGTCGAGCGGGTCTACGAAGCGCTTTACGAGTTCGCTGGCTGCCGTCCGGGAGAGGGTGGCGGCAGGACGCTCCCACTGTCGCCGCTGCAGGTGGCAAACCGGCTGCGGCTGCCCGAAGCCTCCGTTGCTGCAGCACTGCGCATCTTGGAGCGCTATGGTATCCTCTCCACAACCCATGCCAGTGGGGAGCTCACAGTGCAGTTGACCGTGTCGCCGGAGCAGGCGAGCACGTATTCGGAGACGCTCGCGCTGCCGGAGCGGCGCCGGGTGTTTGAAGCGCTGCTGCGAACGGTCGGAGCGGAAGCCTTCCGCACGCCGGTGCTGGTGAGTGTGGCAGAGCTCCTTGCTCGGCATGGGCTGAGTCCGGAGGAGTTGGAGCGCGGCATCCGTGGGCTGCACTACATGGGGTGGATTCACTGCACAGAGCTGCAGCTCAGCCCTGCGGTAACGCTGCTGCTGCCCCGGCTGCCTGTGCAGGAGCTCCCAATCCCGTGGGAGGAGTTGGAGCTGCGTCGGCGTGTTGCCTACGAGAAGTTCGAGCGCGTGCAGGCGTACGCACACACCTCTGCCTGCAAGCGGGCAGTGTTGCTGGAGTACTTCGGAGAGGAGCCCGAGAGCGATCTCTGCATGCGCTGCTCCTCCTGCCATGCCGGGGTGGCACCTGGAACACGGCGCCGGGAGCGCCTGATGCGGCTGTGGCAGGAAGCGGTCGAGCAGACCGGGCAACGCTTCCGTGCCGGAGTCCTGCGCGATATGCTGCTGGGGCGCGCTACACCGATTGTGCGGCTGCATCGGTTGCATGCTCTGCCGCTCTTCGGTGCGGTCGCCCCCGAAGAAGCCGAGCTGCTCGATACCGCGCTTCAGGATGCACTCCAGCGGGGTCTTCTCCGGCGGTGGCGCGGTGGTGTGCTCCAGCGTGTGCAGCCTGTGCAGAGGAGGTCTCCCGAAGAGCAGCTCCCGCCGCCGCTACAGGCGGTGGTGCAGGAGGCACAGCGCGGAATCTCTGCCCAAGAGATTGCCCAGCGCCTGGGGATGCCGCTTCCCACCGTTGCGCGCTACATTCAGGAAGCCTTGGAGCGCGGTATCCCGCTGGAGCGCCGCTCCGTCCTCCCCGATGAGCAGCTCTACGCAGCGGTGCGGATTGTGCTGGAGCGCCTGCCCCGGGCTGCCCTGCGCGATATCCACGCTGCACTGGCGGGGCGCTGGGAGTACCCCCTACTGCGGATTGCGCTTGCATTTGCCCGCCGCGAACGGGAGGCTACATCCGGAAGGTTCGCCGGCGGTTGAGGATGTAGTCCACAAAGACGGTCTCCCCCAGCCGGCGCAGACCGCAGTAGAAGGCTCGCCCACGGTTGACGCGCGTGAGCTCTTCGACGAAGTTCACCAAATACGGGTCGCGTGCAAGCATAAAGGTGGAGATGACAATGCCGTCGCGCCGGCAGGCGAGTGCCTCTTCCAGCGTCTTGTTCACAATGCGCGGGTCCAGCCCAAAGGCGTTCTTGTAGAGCCGTCCGTTATCCTCGAAGATTGCCGAGGGTTTGCCGTCGGTGAGCATGAAGATTTGCTTGTTGGCATCGCGGCAGCGCCGCAGCAGCATGCGCGCCAGGCGAAGCCCATCGCGTGTGTTGGTGTGGAAGGGACCCACCGTGATGAAGGGGATATCGGCGATGCTGATGCGTCGGGCTTCATCGCCGAAGATGACCACCTCGAGTGTGTCCTTGGGGTAGCGGCGCCGGATGAGCTCCGCCAGCGCCAGAGCAACCTGCTTTGCCGGCGTGATGCGGTCTTCGCCGTAGAGGATCATCGAGTGCGAGACGTCGATGAGTAACACCGTCGCGCACGAGGTCAGGTGCTCGGTTTCGTGGACGCGGACGTCCTCTTGCCGGAGCTGGAACTCCTCCAGCGAGGGGCTGCGCAGCAGGGCATTGGTGAGCGTCTCCGTTGGGTCAATGGTGGAGGGCTGGTCGCCGAAGGTGTATTCGCGCGTCTCCGGCAGCCATTCGATGCCATCGCCGCTGTGGACGGTCTCGTGGAAGCCCAGGTCGGATTTGCGCAGGGTACGGAAGATCTCGTTGAGCGCCTCCATGCGCAGCAGTTGCAGCGCCTTGGCGGTGGGATGGAGCATGCCATCGGAGCCCTCCTCCACGTAGCCGCGCAGGCGCAGCAGTTCAATGAACTCGTCCATCGTCACGGGGCTGGGGCTACCGGAGTGCTCCTGGAGCTCTTGGAGGAGCTCCAGCGCCTCTTGCACATCGCCGCTGGTGTAGAGCAAGAGCATGGTGAAGGTGCGTAGGAGCCGCTGGAGCTGCTGCTCGGCGGTTTCGGACTGCTCGGTCCACTGCGAATAGCGGATCCTCATGGGCTGGAGCCGGGCTGGGCGACCAAGGTACGGCGACGCAGAGGCGGGCGCATTGAGTGTGGGCGCAGCAGGCGGTGGACTATCTCCGCAGCGCGCAGCCCGTGTTCGAGGGCGTTTTCCAGTGCAGGGGAGGCATCGTTATCGGTGTTGGCGAAAACAATGCGTCCAACCGGACGGGCAGCCTGCTGTGCCGCTCCCAACAGCGCTGTCGGAGTAGGGATAACCATCGCGTGCCCCCAGGCAAAGCAAGCAAGTGGCGTGCTCTCGGCGGCGTGCTCGGGCGCAAGGAGGGAGAACGCTTCGCGGACGACGGCGTGGACCAGACGGCGCACCGCCGTATCATCCAGCAGCAGTTGGCGCTGTCTTGGCGCCAGGGGGACATAGATGCACGAGAGAAACCCCTCCACCGGCGTGCTCTGGATGAGCGTGGCGTTGACCACATCAGTGAAGAGCTGTGCCTGCGGCACCCATAGGTCGAAGCATGAGGGCGGCACCAGGGGGAAGTCCGTCCACACGTGCACGGTCAAGTACGGTGCATAGCGCAGTTGGAGGATGGCTTGCTGCTGTGCCGGCGGGAGTTCGGGGATGAGGTGCTTTGCCAGGAACTTCTGCCCGGCAAAGACGACGGCATCGGCATCGATGGCGAGCGCTTCTCCCTCCGGGGCAATGCACACAGTGCGGACGCGCTGTTCGGAGAGGTGCTCGCAGCGGAGGGCAAGGTGGCGCAGCCATACGCGCTGTGTGCCCAGTCGCTTGCAAAGCCGGCGTGAAAGCTCTGCCAAGCCTCCGGGTAGCGAGTATCGAGGGCATTCGAACTCCCAGCCGAACTCGCCGGAGTAGAAGTCGCGGAAACAGTAGGCGCTGACCTCGGAGAGCTCGGCGCCCATCGCCGAGCGGGCGTAGGCGTTGAGCAGCCGCAGCAGCGTAGCCGAGCCGTAAGCGCTGACGAAGGTCTCTGCCGGCTGGGCAGCAACGCTGCGCCAGTTCGGTGGGAGCGGATCGGGCAGCGGGTACGGCGGTATGGGAAGTGTTTGCAAATCCGTTCGGAAGCGCCAGAAGGCTGAGCGCTCCTCCCGCGGCAGAGGAAGCTCAGCAAGGACGCTATCGCGCCAGAAGCCCTCGTAGATGGTGCCCTCCAGCAGCAGGGCATCGTTGGGCAGGGGCAGCGGCTGTAACTGCAGTGCCTGCAACAACTCCTGCAGAGCACCAGAGAGCTCGGCAAAGTAGAGCGCCCCGACCGGCACGTGGGCACCGTTCCAGTGCTCCGTGCGCGTAGCCCCGCCGCAGAGCGGCTCGTTCTCTACCACGAGTACGTCGTAGCCCAGTTGCTGCAGGAAGTAAGCGCTGCTGAGCCCTGCCGGACCGGCTCCGATGACCAGCACATCGCAGCGGTGGTAGGCGTTCGGCTGCGGAGGCAGATTCCCTTTCCAGAAGAGCCGGTGGGCAGGCTCTACGCGTTGGCGCCACAGCACGATATGGTCATCTCCATCGCCATCCATGGTGGTATGCGGATTTCTCCGACATGCCCATGGAAACAGGGCAGCGGCTACGGAGGCAGTGCCAGCAAGCAAAAAGCGACGGCGCGAGAGCACGACCTCGTGCGCAGCAAGTCCGCGTGTCTATGACGTGGAGTGGGAGGGCTCTGGTGCACTGTGCTGGGCGATAACCTGGAGCGCTTCCCACAGGTTGCGCACGTGGAACTCGGCGTGCGGTAGCGGAGGATGGGCACCGACCAGCACGGTGCGCACACCAGCGCGGTAGCCGGCAAGGATGTCGCTGGCACTATCGCCGACCATCCAGCACTGCGCCGGGTGTAGGTGCCATTTCCGAATCGCCTCCAGCAGCATTCCCGGCTCTGGCTTGCGGTAGGGGCTGTTGCTGCCCTCTACGTCCGGGCACACGAAGATGTCGTCCACCCCGCTTCCGAGGGTGCGCTGCAGGTGCTGCTGCAACCGTTCGTGGAGTGCGGTGACGGCATCGGGGCTGACCAACCCCTTACCAATGCCCTGCTGGTTGGTCACGATGATGCTCAGGAATCCCAGCGCCTTGATGCCACGCAGGAAGTCCACAAAATCCGGCAGCAGTACGAACTCCTCGGCGCAGCGCACGTACTCGCCGACGATGCGCCAGTTGACAATGCCGTCGCGGTCCAAAAACACTGCGCGTCCCATTGCACAGATGGTGGACGAAGTAGCAGCGGCTTTCCGACACGGTGGGCGCCCAGCTTCGTCTTATTGGCGCGTGGTACGATGCACGGCAAGATGGGGTATCGACTTGACCAGCTTTGGGAGCAGCTTGCCGAGCGGCTTCCGAGGCTTTCCAGTGGGGTGCTCGGCGGGGTCCACGGCTCGCTTGCGGCATGGGCGGTTGCAGCACATTGGCAGCGCCAGCGCGAGCTGTGCGTGGTCGTGCTCCCAGGACAGCAGGAACTGGCCCACTGGCACTACGATTTGAGCCAGCTCCCTACAGCGGCGGTGTTGGAGAGCTGGGCATTGCAGCCAAAACGGCTCTGGGAACGGCTTCGGCAATTGGATGCCGGGCAGTTGCGTGGCATCGAGATTGCTGCCCGGCTCAGCAGCGGGTGGCGTGGCATACTGCTGTGCACGCCGGAGGTGTTCTCTATCGCGCTTCCCAAACCGCAGGAGCTGGCAGGTGCCTGGCTGCGGCTGGAGCTGGGCATGGAGTTGGCACTGGAGGAGTTCCTGCAGCGCTTGCTGCAGCGGGGGTTCCACCGGGTGGACCAGGTCCGCAGCGTAGGCGATATCGCCTGGCGGGGGGGTATTGTGGATGTCTTCCCACTCGGCTGGGAGCAGCCGCTGCGCATCGAGTGGTGGGGGATGGCGATCGATTCGCTCCGCAGCTTCGAGCCAGAGACGCAGCGCAGCACAGCAACATACGAAGCGGTGGAGTTCCTGGCTGCCTTGCTCTGGGAGCATACGCCGGCAACGATTGCGGACTACCTGCCGGAGCAGTTCTGCTTGATTCTGGAGCAGCCGGAGCGCTGTGCCCAAGCCGCCGCCGGACATCCGGAGTACGTACGCGTACAGCAGCGCACAGAGCCGATATTGCTGAACCCGCTCCAACCAGCGCAGGAGGTCCTGAGCCGACCCCAGCCCTCGGTTGGGCGCTCTGTGGTGCGGCTGGTGCAGGAGCTGGAGCGCTTGGCTAGCGAAGGCTATGAGCTCTACCTGTGTGCTGCTGATGCGCCGCAATTGCGCCGGTTCCGTCAGCTGATTGCGGCTGCTGCCCGCGGAGAGCAGGGGCTTTCCGAAGAGCACGATTCCCTCCCCGAGCTCGTGCGGTGCATCCACTGGGTTGAAGGGGCTCCGGCGCGGGGCTTCCTCTGGGCTGCAGAACGCATTGCAGTGTGGGCTGAGCACGAGGTGTTCCATCGGCAGCCTCGGCAGTTGGAACCGGCTCGGCGCTACAGCCGTGGGCTAACGCTGGCGGAGTTGGAACAGCTGCGCCCTGGAGAGTATGTCGTGCACGTGGACCACGGCATCGGGATCTTCGACGGGCTGCAGGTGCTCACGCTGGGAGGGGTGCGGCAGGAGTGCATCCGGCTGCGCTACGCCGATGGGGACATCCTCTACGTGCCGCTGGAGTACGTGCAGAAGCTGCAGCGGTACCAGGCGCACGAGGGAGCGCGTCCGCGGCTCCATCGGCTTGGGAGCCGGCAGTGGCAGTTGACGAAAGCCCGTGCACGGCGGCGTGCCCGCGAGCTTGCCCGCGAGCTCATCCGGCTGTATGCCGAACGAAAGCTGCGCCCCGGATTTGCCTTCCCGCCCGATACGCTCTGGCAGCGCGAGATGGAAGCTGCCTTCCCGTATGAGGAGACCCCAGACCAAGCCCGTGCCACTGCCGAGGTCAAAGCCGATATGGAATCGTCTGTGCCGATGGACCGGCTCATCTGCGGCGATGTCGGCTTTGGCAAGACCGAGGTGGCAATCCGGGCAGCCTTCAAAGCCGTGCAGGCGGGCAAGCAGGTTGCCGTGCTCGTTCCCACAACAATTCTGGCGGAGCAGCACGCGCTCGTCTTTGCCGAACGGCTTCGCCCGTATCCGGTGGTGATTGCAACGCTGTCGCGCTTCCGTTCGCGGCGGGAGCAGCAGGAGATTCTCCGCCAGCTCGAACGCGGGCACATCGATATCCTCATCGGCACGCATCGCCTGCTCAGCCCCGATGTCCGCTTCCGTGACCTGGGGCTGCTCATCATCGACGAGGAGCACCGCTTCGGGGTGATGGCAAAGGAGCGTCTGCGCCAACTCCAGGTCAACGTGGACACGCTCACGCTGAGCGCAACACCGATTCCGCGCACGCTCCACATGGCGCTCATCGGAGTGCGCGATATGAGCCTGATTGAGACACCGCCGCGCAATCGGCTGCCCGTGCGCACGTATGTGGTGCAGTGGGAAGATGAGTTTATCCGCCAGGCGATTCTGCTGGAGCTGGAGCGCGGAGGGCAGGTCTTCTTCGTGACCAATCACATCGAGGGCATCGAGCGGTTGCGCGACCGGCTCTATAGCCTAATTCCGCAGGCACGCATAGGAATTGCTCATGGACGCATGCGCAGCCATGAGCTCGAAGCGGTCATGGAAGCCTTCCTACACCATCGGCTGGACATACTCGTGTGCACAAAGATTGTAGAGTCCGGGCTGGATTTCCCCAACGCCAACACCATCTTCATCCACCACGCCGAGGACTTTGGGCTTGCCGAGCTCTACCAGCTCCGCGGGAGGGTCGGGCGCAGCAATGTGCAGGCGTACTGCTATCTCATCACGCCGCCGTTGGAGCAGCTCAGTTCGACCACGCTGCGGCGGCTGCAGGCGCTGGAGGAATTTACCGAGCTGGGGAGCGGCTTCCGCCTGGCACTGCGTGACCTGGAGCTGCGCGGCGCCGGCAACCTCTTCGGTCCGGAGCAGAGCGGCTTCATCGCGCAGATTGGCTTTGAGCTGTACCAGCAGATTCTGGAGCAGGCGATCGAGGAACTACGCCAATCCCCACAGCCGCGGCAGCAACGCCCGGTGTTGGAGCTGCTGCGCAACCCCTCGCTACTCCTGGAGGTTGGCGAGGAAGCCCTGTTGCCGGACTCGTACGTGCCCAGCGAGGTCGAGCGCTTCCAGTTCTACAAGCGCCTGTACTGCGCCCAGAGTGAAGCCGAGGTTGACGATATCGCAGCGGAGCTGCGCGATCGCTTCGGACCGCTGCCGCCACCGGCGGAACGGCTGCTGGAGGTGGTGCGGCTGCGCGTATATCTGGTCCACAGCGGCTGCGTGCGGGCAATCTGGCGCGAGAATTTGCTGGAGTTAGAACTGCCGGCACGTTCCCGTGAGTTCTTCTACCGCTATGCCTTCCCCGTGCTGGTGCAACTGGTCTCGGAGCGCACCGGAGCAGAATTCCGTCAGCAGCGGCAGCGGACTTTTGCCGTCTTCCCCTTGCAGCATCGGGCGGAGGCGCTCGAATTGGCGCGCACGCTGTGGGAGGAGCTCGTCTGTGCGCTGCACCATATCACCGTGCCCGTGGCGGAGCTGGAACAGGCGGAGGAGCTGCAGTGAGCTGGAGCTGCGGAATCGTCGGACTGCCCAACGTAGGGAAGACGCTGCTCTACAACCTCGTCTGCCGAGCCACGGCAGCGGTGGCGAACTACCCCTTCTGCACCATTGACCCGCACGTGGGGGTTGTAGCGGTGCCGGATGCGCGCTTGGAGTTCCTGGGGCGCCTCTATCGCCCACAGCAAGTCACCCCAGCAACGCTGGAGGTGGTAGACATTGCCGGATTGGTCAAAGGCGCCGCTGCTGGCGAGGGCTTGGGCAACCAGTTCCTTTCGCACATTCGGGCAGTGGATCTGCTCTGGCACGTTGTGCGCTGCTTTGAAGACTCTAACATCGTGCACGTGTACGGCTCGGTTGACCCACTGCGCGATGTGGAGATTGTGGAGCTGGAGCTTGTGCTGAAGGACCTGGAGTTTGTGGAGCGCCAGCTCCAGGGGCTGGAGAAGCGATTGCGTGCCGGTGCCGCCGAAGAGCAGCATCGGCAAGTGGCGCTGCTGCGTGCACTGCGAGAATGGCTCCAGCAGGGCAATCCCGTGCAGAGCTTCCCACTGAGTGCCGAACAGGCAGAATGGGTCCGCCAGTGGCAGCTGTTGACAAGCAAGCCGGTCATCTACGTTGCAAACATTGCCACAGGGAGCGCCCAAAGCATGCAGTGGGTGGAACAGCTCCGGGCGATGGCACGGCAGCGAGGCAATTCCGCCGTTGCCCTCGACATTGCCTGGGAGTCCGAACTGCAGGAGCTGCCTGAGCAGGAACGGGAAGAGTTCCTGCGCGAGCTTGGGCTGGAGCATTCGGGGGTGGAGAGCTTGCTGTGGGAGAGCCTACGCCGGCTGCGCTTGGTGACCTTCTACACCGTGGTGGGCGGACGCGAGGTGCGTGCGTGGTTGGTTCCTGAAGGCACTACAGCGGTGGAGGCAGCCGGGCGCGTGCACTCGGACTTCGCCCGCGGGTTTGTGCGCGTGGAGGTGATGTCTGTGGCAGAGCTCCAGCACTACGGTTCAGAGGAGGCACTTCGAGGCGCAGGGCGCTACCGCATCGAGGGGCGCTCGTATCGGGTTGCCGACGGGGACATTCTGTATTTTCGCTCGACACTGTAGCGCGGAGGCGATGCTGCTGGTGGGCTTCGATATCGACGGGACACTCCTGCGCGTGCGACCGCAGCCGGTGCGGACGGCGCTGCGGGCGGCATTGCAGGAGACGCTCGGCACCGAAGTTCCGCAAGAGGCACTAACCGACCTGGCGGGCAAGACCGATTTGCAGATCTTGCGCGAGGTGGCGCGCCGGCTCGCCTGTGGAGTGCCGATGTGGAAGCTGGCGCGGGAGTTCATCCGGTGCTACGAGGAGCACTACTTCCGGCTGGTGCAGCCGGAGGATGTCCAGCTCCTGCCGGGGGTGGAGCGGACGCTGGAATGCCTGGCGCGGCAGGGGCTGCCTCTGGGGATTTTGACGGGAAATCTGGAAGCCATTGCCCACTGGAAGCTCCGAAGCGCGCGGATTGGGCATTTTTTCGGGCTGGGGGCATACGGTTCGGAGCATTGGCAGCGGGCACGCCTGGTGCGGCTGCTGCAGGAGCGCGCACGCCGCCGGGGGATTGACCGGATCGTGCTCGTAGGGGATTCACTGCGGGATGTCGCCAGTGCGCGGCGCTGCGGTGTGTGCTGCATTGCCGTTGCTACCGGAGTCCACAGCGGCGAGGAGCTCCGCGCTGCCGGTGCCTACCGTGTGCTGCCAACGCTGGAAGCGGTTGAGCCATTGCTGGAAGCGCTCCATGAGCTCACCACGCAAGCTCATCATTGCCATTGACGGACCTGCAGGAGCGGGCAAGAGCACCACTGCGCGCCTGGTGGCGCAGCGCCTGGGGTATGTCTACGTGGACACCGGCGCAATGTATCGGGCGCTGACCCTGGCGGCGCTGCGCCGTGGGGTCCCACTGGAGGAGGAGCCTCTGGCGGAGCTGGCGCGCCAGGTCCGAATCGAGCTGCGACCCAGCGCCGATGGGCAGCGGACGCTGCTCGATGGGGAGGATGTCAGCGATGCAATTCGGCTGCCCGAGGTCACGCAGGCGGTCAGCCGGGTGAGCGCATTCCCGGCGGTTCGGCGCATTCTGGTCGAAAAGCAGCGCGAACTGGGCAAGGACGGTGGCGTCGTCATGGATGGGCGCGATATCGGCACAGTTGTCTTCCCACACGCCGATGTGAAGGTCTTTCTGACGGCGTCGCTGGAGCAGCGGGCGCGCCGCCGTGCACGGGAGCTGCGTCAGCAGGGGGTGCAGGTTGCCGAGCACGAGGTAGCACGCGAGTTGGCGCTGCGTGATCGGCTCGATTCGGAGCGCTCCGATAGCCCGCTCCGTCCCGCTCCCGACGCCGTCGTCATCGACACCTCAGAACTGAGCATCGAGGAGCAGACCGAGCGTGTGCTGGCGCTCGTCTACGAGCGCCAGCGCTGCAATAGGGCACAGGGGTGAGCGTCCCCAGCCCCAAGGGATACAGCTCGCGCCGGTGCCATGCGTGTTGAGATTGACCCACAGGCAGGATTCTGCTGGGGCGTTGTGCGCACGATCCAGATTGCCGAGGACGCCCTACAGCAAGGCACGCCGGTGTACGTGCTGGGGCAGCTCATCCATAATCCGCGCGAGGTGGAGCGGCTCGAACAGAAGGGATTGCGCACGATTACGCACGAGGAGCTTCCCGAAGCCGCCCGTCAGGGGGCGCGCGTGCTCATCCGCGCACATGGGGAGCCCCCCGAGACCTACCGCCGTGCCTGGGAGCTGGGATTGGAGCTCATCGATGCCACCTGCCCGATTGTCTCCAAGCTGCAGGAGCGCGTCCGCAAGTTCTACGTCCAGGGCTACCAAGTGGTCATCTTCGGCAAAGCCGAGCACCCGGAGGTCATCGGAGTCCAGGGGGTCTGTGAGGGCAATTGCATTGTCGTACGCACGGTTGAGGAGGCGCTCGAGCGCGTAGATATGCGGCGTCCGACGGTGCTCTTCTCGCAGACCACGATGGACAAGCGTGCCTTCGCCGAGTTGGCAGCGGCGCTCCGCAGGCGCATCGCCGAGCTTGTGGTTGAGGAGCCCGAGCAGGTGAGCGGAGAGTTTCACGCGAAGAACACTATCTGCGGGCAGGTCTCCGGGCGTGAGGAGCAGCTGCGCCGATTTGCCGCCGCGCACGATGTTGTGCTTTTTGTTGCCGGACGCACCTCCTCCAACGGGCGGGTGCTCTATGAGATATGCCGCTCGGTCAATCCGCGCACGTACTTCATCGAAGATGTGCGCGAGCTGCAGCCGGAGTGGTTTGCCGGTGCTTGCAGTGTCGGAATCACAGGTGCAACGAGCACGCCGCAGTGGTACATGCAGGAGGTGGCGCGCGTGGTGCGGGAGCGTTTCGCTACCGTACCAGACGGAAGTTGCGATACTCCCCAATCCTCCAGCCGGTGAGCTGCTCCAGCCAGTCGCTCAGCCGTATCCGCAGCGGAGCACGGGGGAGCCGTGTGGGGTCAAATGCAGCAGCCCAACTCTGGGCTTGGGCGATGCGCTCGTGCATGACTGCCGGATGAGTCCCCTCGAAGCGGCGTACGGCATAGGCGGAGCGGTAGTCGAAGAGCTCCCCTGGAGGAAGATGCTGGGCGATCCATGCCTCATCGTGCCAGAGGCGGTGGAAGTCGCGCAGCTTCTGCAGCATGACCTCCGGAGGGCGAACCCAGCCGTAGTGATAGACGTAGGCGGGGACTTGGCGTGCGCGCAGCAGAGCGGTCTTGCCATTTGGCAGGCGCTTACGGAAGCCTTGTGCGTCGCCCCAGGAGATGACCTGCCCTGTGTTGCGCACGATGCGCACCTCGCGCCGGTACCATTGGCGTCCGACCCCGATGTAGTCGTAACTGCCGTAGAAGTGGTAATACCACAGCACCAGCGCTTCGACGTGCCGTTGCCGATCGGCTTGGCGGATTGCCTGCAGGATGGTCTCGTAGTCCTGCTCGTGCAACACCTCATCGGCTTGCAGGTAGATGCACCAATCGCCGCGGCAGGCATCCAGGGCAATCTGTGTCTGCTGTGCCAGAACATGCCAGCGCGGTTGCACGGAGTCGTCCCAGACCGTGTCCAGGATGCGCAGCTTTGGGCTGCCGATGGCGGCGATTGCTTCGCGCGTGCCGTCATCGGAGTTGCCGACGGCAACGACCAGCTCGTCGCACAGCGGCAGGAGCGAGCGCAGCGACTCCACAACGGGGTAGCCATAGCGCAGCCCATTGCGCACGAAGGAGAAGCCGCTAATCTGCATCGGTGTCCGTTGACTGTGACCGCACTGCAAAGTTGCACAACGCGGCGCAGGAGAGAAGCACTCACTTGGCGTAACTTTGCATGCATTGCGGCGGTTGCCTCCGGCACAGGTTGAGCAATGTGGGAGGAAGTACCTTCATCACAACAGGAGCAGCGCTTGCAGGAGCTGTTGCGTGCCAGCGGTCGGCTGCCACGCCATGTAGCCATTATCATGGACGGCAACGGGCGGTGGGCACAGGAGCGCGGGCTTCCACGGGTCGAGGGGCATCGGCAGGGGATCCGCAGTGTGCAAGAGGTGGTGCAGGTTGCCGTGCAGTTGCAGATTCCGTACCTGACGCTTTATGCCTTCTCCATGGAGAACTGGCGTCGCCCACAGAGTGAGATTGCAGCGCTGATGTGGTTGCTGCGCCACTACCTGCAGCAGGAGCTGCCGCGTCTGCAGCGCTACAACATCCGCCTGCGGGCAATCGGCAAGCTCAATGCCCTACCCCGCAGAGTGCAGAACATGCTGCGGCAGGCAATTCGCCAGACGGAGAACAATACGGGATTGACGCTCACTCTGGCGCTCAGCTACAGCGGTCGCTGGGATATCGTCCGCGCCGTACAGATGATCGCCATCGATGTCCGCCGAGGCAAGCTCTCGCCGGAGGATATCACCGAGGAGACCTTCGCCCGCTACCTGGTGACGCACGAGCTGCCCGAACCGGATCTGCTCGTCCGAACCAGCGGTGAGATGCGGCTGAGCAACTTCCTGCTCTGGGAGAGCGCTTACGCGGAGATCTACATCAGCGAACGCTACTGGCCGGACTTCCGCCGCTGCGAGTTCTACCGTGCCCTGGTGGACTACCTGCGCCGCGAGCGCCGCTTTGGGATGACCTCCGAGCAACTTGCCCGGGGACCGAACCCACAGCACGACGTAACGGAATTGCATGCCTTGGTGGATGCAGTGGCATCGCTGTCTGCGCTATAGCCTGTTGCTGCTGGGGACGCTGCTGCCGCTCAGCGCACAGCTCCCCGACGGACGGGTGCGCATCCTGTCGGTGCGCGTGGAGGGAACGCGCTTTGCCGATCCAACAACGGTGCTGCTGCTCTCCGGGCTGCGAGCGGGCGATACGCTGCACCTCGGGGGTGATCGGCTGCAGCGGGCGCTGCGCAATCTCTGGCAGCGAGGGCAGTTTTCCGATGTGCAAATCCTCGTCGAGCGCATCACTCCAATGGGAGTAGCACTGCTCATCCGCGTTGAAGAGTTCCCGCGCTTGGCAGCGCTGGAGGTAGAAGGCGCACAGCAGCTCTCCGAACGGCAGATCCGCGATGCGCTTGCCCGTGCCCCCGGGGATCTGATCTCACCGGCTGTGGTGCTGCAGATGCGCCGCAAGATCGAAGAGCTCTATCGCCGAGAAAAGCTCGCACTGCTGGGGGTGGAGATTACAGAGCACCCTGCCGATACTCCGGGCTACGTCACTGTGCGCATCCGCATTCGAGAGGGTCCTACGCCACGTGTGGCATCGGTGCGCTTTGTGGGCAACGAGCTGCTCGGCGCTGATGAGCTGCTGGATGCCTTTGAGGAGACCCGCCCCAAGCAGTGGTGGCAATTCTGGCGCTCGGCGCGCTTCGATGCCGACAAGTACGCCCAGGACAAGCAGCGGCTGCTGGAGCTCTACCGCCGCCAGGGCTTCCTGGATGCCGAAATCGTGCGCGATAGCATTGCGATGGACTCGGCAACAGGCAAAGTGTTCATCACCATTTGGCTCCACGAGGGAGCGCGCTACTACATCCGCCGCATCCGATTCATAGGCAACACGGTCTTCCCCGAAGAGACTCTATTGGAACGGCTCGGGATGCGCCCGGGCGAGCTCTACAATGCGGAGCGCTTTGAGAAGAACCTGCGCGGCAATGAGGACCAAAGCGATGTTGCGTCGCTATACCTGGACCGGGGCTACCTCAGTGTGGAGCTGCTCAAGGAGGAGAGCCGGGTGGCGCCGGATTCGGTGGATATCACCGTGCGCGTGCTCGAACGCCGGCGCTACCGGATTCGCCGCGTGGATATCGTGGGCAACACCAAAACCAAGGACAAAGTCATCCGGCGCGAGCTGTACACCTTCCCCGGGGACTACTTCAGCCGCAGCGCAATCATCCGCAGCGTTCGGGCGCTGGGCGTGCTCAACTACTTCAATCCAGAAGCGCTGCGCCCGGATGTGCGCCTGGTGGATGAGGAGCAGGTGGACCTCATCTACCGCGTCGAGGAGCGCTCCACCGATGTCCTCAATGCCTCCATTGGACTGGCTCAGGGCATCGGCGTGACCGGCTCGGTGGGGATTTCGCTCAATAACTTTTCGCTCCTGGAGCCGTTGCGCGGTGGCGCAGGGCAGGTCTTCACCTTCAATTGGGAAGCAGCTGCAATCGGCTATCTGCGGCAATTCTCCTTGGGCTTTACCGAACCTTGGCTCTTCGATGAGCCCACGACTCTGGGCTTCAATGCTTACGATGTGCGCTACAGCTACAGCTACGACTTGCGCCAGACGGGCATCACACTCAATCTCGGACGCCGCTTCCGCTTCCCCGATGACTACTTCCGAGGGGATTGGCAGCTGGTGCTCCAACGCAATGACCAGCGCAGCAGCCAAGGGCTCTACCGCCAGGGAGTGACAAGCGAGTTCTCGCTGGGGCAGACCCTAACGCGCCTGAGCTTCAACAGCCTCATCTTCCCCACGAGTGGCTCGCGCGTGAGCCTTTCGGCACGATGGGCGCTGGGGGCTCTCGGCATCGGCACGACGGATTACCTGCGGATGGGCTTTTCGGCAGAATTCGCCACGCCGCTGCTCTCGGCAGCGCTCTCGGAGCGGCTGGTGCTCTACCTTTCCAGCGAGATAGGCTACCTCAAAGGGCTGCGCTCGGATACGACGATTCCAGCGAACCAATTCTTCCAAATGGGCGGCAGCGGCTTGGGCGGATTCAACGTGACTCCACTGCGCGGCTACCCCGACGTGAGCATTGGACCGCGCGGGGGAGGTACCGTTGTTGCCCGCCATGGAGTGGAGCTGCGCTTTGCGCTCTCCCTGCATCCCATTCCCATATACGTCTTAGCCTTTGCCGAAGCGGGCAACGTCTGGGCAACGCCGCGCCAGATGGACCCCTTTGCGCTGAAGCGTTCGGCTGGTATTGGGATGCGGCTTCTGATGCTACCCTTGGGCTTGCTGGGCTTTGACTATGGCTACGGCTTCGATCCCGATGACCGCACGGGAAAGCCGCGCTCGGGATGGAACTTCCACTTTCAACTTGGACGGTAACACGAACATGCACGTGCAGCGATGAGCTTGTACAGATGGCTTGGACTGTGGCTGTGTACTGCCGTGCTGGTGAGCGCGCAGACGGCGCGGCAGCGCCCACCGGCAGCGGAATTGATCCGTATCGCCGTGGTGAACCTGGAGACCCTGGTGCGGGAACTTCCCGAAGCTGCCGAAATTGACCGGCGTCTGACGGAGACGGCACAACGCTACCGCGATACCCTCACGCAGCTGCGCACGGAGCTGGAGCGGCGCCTGGAGGACTATCGCAAACGTGAAGCCCTGCTCACGCCTGACGCCCGCGCCAAAGAGGAGGAAGCCCTGCGCCAGCTCCAGGAGCGCTACCTGGAGTATCAGGAGCAAAAGTTTGGCGTCACCGGAGAGCTTGCCCGGCTGCGCGAGGAGCTGTTGCAGCCGCTGCGCACCAAGGTCCAGGATGCCATTCGCGCAGTGGCGCGGGAGGAGAACTTCCATGTAGTCCTGGACCGCTCCAGTCCATCGGTGCTCTTTGCCGATGACCGCTACGATCTGACCTACCGTGTATTGGACCGGCTCAAGCGGGGAAGCCCATGAGGTGGCGATGGTGTGTACCGGTGGCGCTCCTTGCAGTGCTGCCCGTGCGGGCGCAGTTGGAGAAGCTGGAGCAGCTCTTCTCCTTTGGAGCTGCACGCGTTGGCTTTATTGCCTCGGAGGAGATCCGCAAGCGCTTCCCCGAGGCGCAACAAGCCGAACAGCGCCTGCGCTCGCTCAGTGAGGAATGGCAGCGCACGCTCGAAGAGTACAGCCGTCGTATCGAGGAGCTGGAGGAGCAGATCCGGCGCAACCGGCTGCTCTGGACCGAAGAGGAGCTCCGCCAGAACGAGACCCAACTGGAGCGGCTGCGGCGGCAACAGCAGGAATTTGCCCGCCAGCGCTTCGGTCCCGGGGGAAGCTACGACTCGGCTGCTGCAGCCATCTACCGACCCGTCGAAGCCAAAATCTACGCCGCCGTCCAAGAGGTTGCCCTTGCCGAAGGGGTGGATTTCGTCTGGGACAAAAGCCGTCATCCGCTGCTGTTTGCCAACCCACGCTACGACCTGACCGTCAAAGTGCTCAAGCGGCTCGGCATCGAGGCGAAGGACTTAGAGGCACAGCAGCAGCAGCAACTCCAGGAGCTGGAGCGACAGCGCAAAGGGGCACAAGCATCGGAGAATGCTCCACGCGCGCCTCGGCGGCGTCCGGCGCCCTCGGAGGGGCAAACACCAGAGGGCTCCGCACCCTCTCCGGAGCAGTCACCTGAGCAGGACCGTCCCATACCTCGGTAAGCAACGATGCCGGAGCGCGTCTATACCACTGCGCAGCTGGCGCAGCTCTTAGGGGGCGAGCTCGAAGGCGACCCGGAGCTGCAGGTCGTCGGGCTCAACCGCATTGAGCATGCCCGAAGCGGGGAACTGAGCTTTGTCCACAATGAGCGGTACGCACGGCTACTGCCGACAACGGAAGCCACCTGTGTCCTTGTTCCCCCAGAGCTGAACGTTGCGCCCCGGGCAGGGCAGGCATTCATCCGTGTTGCCGATCCGTACCGTGCCTTCGTCGCCGCAATGCGCTTGTTCGTGCCCGAGCCGGAGTTGCCCTGGGGCTACCGCCACCCGACGGCAGTGGTGCACGAGAGCGCCCAAGTTGCGCCGACGGCGATTCTGGGGGCATACTGTGTGGTGGGACCCCATTGCTCCATCGGCGAGCGGGTTGTCTTGCATCCGCATGTGGTGCTCTACGCCGAGGTCACCATCGGGGAGGGCTCGGTGCTACATGCCGGAGTGGTGTGCTACGAGCGCACCCGAATCGGACGCAACTGCATCATCCACGCCGGGGCGGTGCTGGGTGCTGATGGATTCGGGTTCTTTGAAACCCCGGACAAGTGCCTGGAGAAGATCCCGCACGTGGGTAATGTCGAAATTGGGGATAACGTGGAGATTGGTGCCAACACGACCATAGACCGGGCGCTGGCGGGCAGCACCGTTATCGGTTCTGGAGTAAAGCTGGACAACCTCGTGCACATTGCCCACAACGTCAGTGTCGGCGAGCATACGGCGATTGCGGCGCAGACGGGTATCTCCGGAAGCACACGGCTGGGGCGGCGCAACCGACTGGGCGGGCAGGTGGGCATTGTGGGGCATATCTTTACCGCTGACGATGTGGTCATCGAAGCCAAGTCGGGCGTGTCCAAATCCCTGCGTCGCCCGGGGCACTACTTTGGAATCCCCGCCTGCGAACATCACCGTGCTCTGCGCCAGGAGGCGGCGCTGCGCCAACTCCCAGAGCTGCTGCAGGAGGTGCGGCTGCTGCGCCAGCAGCTCCAAGAGCTTCAACGGCGGCAAGACGTACAACCGTGAGCACGACAATGGTCGAGTACCAGCGAACACTGCGCGAAGCCGTATCCGTCTCCGGTACAGGACTACACACCGGCGCACCGTGCACGATTACCTTCCATCCAGCGCCGGAGAACTACGGCTACCGCTTCGTGCGCACGGACCTGCCCGGAGCACCGGAGATCCCAGCGCTGGTGGAGTACGTTGTGGACTGCAACCGCTGGACGACCTTGGGTAGCGGCGATGTGCGCATCCACACGGTCGAGCACGTACTGGCAGCCCTGGTGGGACTGCGTGTGGACAACTGCCGTATCGAGCTCGATGGTCTCGAACCCCCTGTGGGGGATGGCAGCGCACTACCCTTTGTAGAGGCAATCCAGAGGGTTGGCATCCTCGAGCAGAAGAGCCCACGGGACTACCTTGTGGTGGACCAGCCCATCCGCTACACCGATGAGCAGCGCGGCACGGACATGGTTGCCCTGCCCAACGATGCCTTTCACGTGACGGTCATGATCGACTACCACACGCCCGTGCTGGGCAGCCAGCATACGGCGCTGTTCAATCTGGAGCAGGAGTTCGTCACCGAATTTGCGCCGGCGCGCACCTTCTGCCTGCTGTCGGAGGTGGAGGCGCTGTTGGAGCAGGACCTCATCCGCGGTGGGCGATTGGATAACGCGCTCGTCATTGTGGACCGTGCGCTCAGCCCAGAGGAGCTGCAGTACTTGGCGCGCCGCCTGGGCATTGATGGGGAGCTACGCGTCGGGAGCACCGGCATCCTCAACGATATCCCCTTGCGCTACCGCAATGAGCCGGCGCGCCACAAGCTACTGGACCTGCTCGGCGATTTAGCGCTGGTGGGAGTGCCTCTGCAGGCGCACATTCTGGCTGCTCGCCCCGGGCACGCAACGAATGTGGAGTTTGCACGGCGGATTCGCCGGCTCTATGAACAGAAGAAGCTCGTGCGCCGCTACCAGGTGCGCCCCAGCGATAGCGCCGTCTTCGATATCGAGGCAATCTTGCGCATCATGCCGCATCGCTATCCCTTCCTGCTGGTTGACCGCATCGTGGAGTACGACCTGGAGCAGAGCCGCATCCTGGGCTACAAGAACGTGACCTTCAACGAGCCCTTCTTCCAGGGGCACTTCCCCGGGCGTCCGGTCATGCCAGGGGTGCTCATCGTGGAGGCGATGGCGCAGACGGGGTGCCTGCTCCTGCTGAAGGATTTGGAGCTGGATCCGGAGAAGGTGCTGGTCCTCTTCACCGGCATCGACAAAGCGCGCTTCCGCAAGCCTGTCCTCCCCGGCGACCAGCTCGTCATGGAGGTGCGCCTGCTACATCGGCGCTTCCGCACCGTTGTGCTGGAGGGGCGTGCCTTCGTCAACGGGCAATTGGTCGCGCAAGCCGAGCTCCAGGCAACCATTGTGGAGCGCTGACCCAATGGTGCGCTGCCACCCGACGGCGGTCGTCTCCCCAAAGGCGCGCATTGCCGATGGCGTCAGCATCGGTCCGTACAGCATCATCGAGGACGACGTCGAGATTGGCGAGGACTGCGAGATTGGCTCCCACGTCGTGCTTGCCAATGGAGCGCGTCTGGGGCGGGAATGCCGCGTCTTCACCGGTGCAGTGATCGCCAACCCGCCGCAGGACCTCAAGTACGCAGGCGAGCCCACGGTGGTCTACATCGGGGATCGGACGACGATTCGGGAGTTCGTTACCATCAACCGCGGAACAAAAGCCAGTGGGGCAGTGCGCATCGGATGCGACTGCTTGGTGATGGCGTACTGCCACGTGGCGCACGATTGCGTCATCGAGGACCACGTGATCCTGTCCAACGTCGTGCAGCTTGCCGGGCATGTGCACGTTGGGGAGTGGGCGGTGCTGGGAGGAGTGGTCAAGGTGCACCAGTTCTGCGCTATCGGCAAGCACGCAATGGTGGGCGCTGATGCCAAGATCGTCAAAGATGTGCCGCCGTACGCGCTCGTCGGGCGTGAGCCGCCGCGCATCGAGGGGATCAATCGCGTGGGCTTGCGCCGTCGGGGCTTCCCCGAGCACGTCATCCAAGCGCTGGAGGAGTTCTACCGCGTGGTCTTCTTCTCCGGTTGGAATACCAGCGATGGCATTGCCCGCTATCTGGAGCTGCACCCGACGCCTATTGCCGAGGTACAGGAGTGCATCGAGTTTATCCGACGTTCGCAACGTGGAGTGTATCGGTAACACAGCCGTGGTAAGCAGCGATGGACTTGTTTGGCACGCGTGAGTTGCAGGAGCTGCTTCGCGTGGAGCGCACACCGTGTATTTCGCTCTTTGCGCCGATGGAGCGGGTGACGTCACTGGCGCACCAGAATCCCGTGCGCTTCCGCAATCTGCTGCGGCAGCTGCAGGAACGGCTGGAGCGCTCGGGAATCCACCCCCGGAGCATCGAAGAGCTGCTTGCCCCCGCGCAAGCCCTGCTGGAGGACGAGCTCTTCTGGCTCTACCAGGGCGATGGCTTGGCAGTCTTTGCTGCACCGGAATTCTTCCGCGCCTACCGGGTTCCCCTGCGCTTGCCTGAGGAGTTTGCCATCGGCGAGCGCTTCGTGGTTACGCCGTTGCTGCCGTTGCTGCTGCACAATGGGCAGTTCTGGGTGCTGGCGCTGGAGAAGTACCGCGTACGCCTCTTCTTGGGAGGTCCTTCGGGACTGTCGGAGGTGGACCCGGTGCATCTGCCCCCCTCTCTGAGAGAGGCGCTTCAGGTGGACCAACCCGACATCATGGTGCAGTACCGTACGGCGCTGCGCATGGGGCAGGGGCGCACCCATATGGCAACGCACGGGCACGGCTTCGGCAAGGAGGACATCAAGCGCATGGTGCTGGAGTACTACCGAGTGGTGGACCGTGCCTTCCGGGAGCTGGCAGCGGAGCATTCCTTCCCCTTGGTGCTGGCAGGGGTGGAGTACTTGGTCGGCCTCTACCGCGAGGTCAATTCATACCCGCGGACGCTTGCGGAGGTGGTGCCGGGGAGCCCTGAGACCCATCCGTTGCCGCAGCTTTTCGAGCATGCGCGCCAGCTTGTGCTCCAGTGGGCACAGCAGGAGCGCCGGCGCTGGCTGGAGCAGTACTACGAGCTGCGCGGCAAATCGGTCAAGGCAACTGAGGAGCTCACTACCATCGTGCTGGGAGCGGCAGAAGGGCGGATTGAGGTACTCTTCATCGCTGAGGGAGCGCAGCTGTGGGGAACGGTGGACTGGCGGCGCCGTGCTGTGGAGGTGAACTCGGCGGATGTGCCCGGTGCTGTTGACCTGGTCAACGAAGCGGCAATCCAGACACTGCTGCACCGGGGGACGGTCCTTAGCGTTGCCGCGCAGGAGCTTCCCGATGCAGCGTCAATGGCAGCGCTGCTGCGCTACTGAGCGTGCTCGCAGTGGTGTGGGGCGCGCTGTGAAGCTCAGTGTGCGGAAGGCTTCTGCCCCGAGCCGGCAGAGCTTCTCGTGCGCAACCAGCCCGATCATGGCGGCGTTGTCCAGGCAGTAGACCGTCTGCGGGAAGACCACGCGCAGTCCCAGACGGACCGCCTCCTGCTGGAACTGCCGGCGCAGAGCAGAATTTGCTGAAACACCGCCGGCGACGACGATGGTGCGCGCGCGGCACCGGCGGGCTGCCCGAAGGGTCTTGCGTACCAACACCTCCACAATGGCTGCTTGGGCAGAGGCGCACAGATCCGGCAGCACCTCTGCAGGTACGCCGTCGGGATAATGCCGCTGGAGCAATGCCCGCACGGCGCTTTTCAAGCCGCTGAAGCTGAAATCATCGCTGGGATCACTGAGCAACGGGCGCGGGAAGGAGAACGCCTGTGGATTCCCGCGCGTGGCGCAGCGGTCGATTGCTGGTCCCCCAGGGTAGCCCAGCCCCAGCAGCGTTGCAATCTTGTCGAAAGCTTCTCCGGCAGCATCGTCGCGGGTGGAGCCCAGCAGGGAGTATTCGGCGAAGGAGCGCACCCAGAAGAGCGCCGTGTGCCCTCCACTGACGACCAGCGCCAGGAAGGGGAATTCCGGCGGCTCCTCCTCCAGGAAGCCCGAAAACATGTGTCCCTCCAGGTGGTTGACTGGCACGACGGGGAGCCCCCATCGCAGGGCAAGCCCTTTGGCGAAATTGACCCCAACGAGCAGGGAGCCAATCAAGCCGGGTTCGGTCGTGACGGCAAGGGCATCGAGCTGCTCCATCCCAAGCCCGGCTTGCTGCAAGGCTTGGCGGACGATGGGGATGATGCTCTGGAGGTGGGCACGGGCAGCCAGCTCCGGAACGACGCCACCGTAGCGCTGGTGCTCCAATTGCGAGCGGAGCACATTGCTCAGTACTGTGCGCCCGCGCACAACGGCGGCGGCGGTCTCATCACACGAGGTCTCAATTGCCAACAGCGTGTACTGCGGCATCGGAGGGGCTCAGCGCACGCAGATGACGGAACAGCATCGTCAGAGCGGCAGCCACGGCGCGCTGCCGATTCCCGGCGCGGTCGTGCCGGAACCAGTAGCGCTGCGCCTGAACACCCTGCGGGGTTGCCAGGGCGATCCAGACCGTTCCGACTGGCTTTTCCGGTGTGCCACCGCCGGGTCCGGCAATCCCAGTGATCCCAATGCCGTACGTTGCTGCAAAGCGCTGGCGTACGTTCTGCGCCAACAGCTCGGCAACCTCACGGCTGACGGCTCCCACCCGCTCCAGCAGTTCCGGTGGAACCGAGAGCAGCTCAATTTTGGCGGCATTGCTGTACACGATGAGCCCACCGAGGAAGTACTCCGAGCTGCCCGCAACCTCTGTAATTGCTGCCCCGAGCAGCCCAGCAGTGCAGGACTCTGCCACAGCGAGCGTTTCGCGGCGCTGCCGCAGCAATGTGCCAACCGCCTGCGCCAGGGAGGCTTCGACTCCTTCGCCGACAAGGTATGGATGGATACGCTCGCGCAGCCGCTCCCGAGCCTGCTCCAGGAGTGCTTCAGCTTGAGCCGGGGATTCAGCGTGGGCATCCAGCCGCAGCCGTACACCGGTAAACGAAGGCAGAAACGCCAGCCGGACACCCTCCGGCAGGAGCTGCGCCGGCTCTCCCAGCAGTGCTGCCAGGTCTGCTTCCGCGATGCCGGCAGTGAGCAGCGTGCGGGAGAGGCGAATCGCCCCTCCCCGCTGGAGCCGGAAGCTGCGCAGCCGTTCCCGAGCCTGCTCCAGGATGGACCTCATCTCTGCTGGAACGCCGGGCAGTGCCAGGAGGAACTTCCCCGCGCGCTCTATCCAAATGCCCGGGGCTTGCCCGACGGGATTGGGGAGAGGAAGTGCCGAGCGCGGTATCCACGCCTGGCGCAGGACCTGTTCCCGAGCGGCAATACCGCGCTGCTGCACCAGCTCCTCCAGCCGTGCCCGAATCTCAGGATGCTCGATTGCCTCCTCGCCGAGGAACTCACAGAGCGCCTCGACAGTGAGGTCATCATGGGTCGGTCCCAATCCCCCGGTGGTGATGATGCCATCGCTGCGCTCCCACAGGCGGCGGAGCTCGGAGACAATCTCATCACGGTCATCGCCGACGGTGACGTGGCGGAAGACTTCAAAGCCCAGTTCGCTGCACTGCTGAGCAATCCAAGCAGCGTTGGTGTTCACCACCTGCCCGATGCAGAGCTCATCGCCAATACTCATGATGGCAAGCCGTGCCATAGCGTTTCCAGAGCGGTTGTGGCTCGGCGCTATGGACGAACGTGCTGCGCAATAGCGCACAGAGCAGCTTCGTCACTGCCGCCAGCGGAGCGATGCAGAACCGCAGATACAGCCGGATTGTCTCGATTGCGCTTGCAGCAGCACTGCTCCTGCCGCTGCTGCACATGCATGAGGTGCATGCCGGGCATCCCGATGCTGCCACCCTTGGACAGCTTTGCTGGGTGTGCTTGCATACACCGGTTGCTGCGGTCGTTCCGGAGACAGCTCCGCACATCGCCCTCCAGGTGGAGCACATCGGGAGTGTGCCCTCCGGTGAGGAGGCTCCGAGCGTTGTTCCGCAGTATCGTCTTCGGCTCCGTTCACCGCCAGCGTGTTGAGCCCTCGGCGAAGGTAGTCCCCAAGGGCGTTCGCCTGAACGCCGGCGTTGGAGTGTGCTATTCAGAGGGCAAGCACGATGCGATGGCTGCTGCTGTGTACTGCCACTGCAGTGTGCATGGCATCGGTGACGGTGCGCGTTGTGGTGCGTGATAGCACGGGCGAACCCGTCGTGGGTGCCCGCGTCTTGCTGGAGCGTAGCCACTGGGGCGGGTATACCGACCAGACGGGGCAATTGGAGCTGCGGAATATTGCCACTGGGCAGTACCGACTGCGCGTGAGCGCGATGGGATTTGCTGCGTCCGCGCAGGAGCTCCGCCTGGTGCGCGATACGGTGGTCGTGGTCGTGCTCCAGGGGAAACCGCTGGAGCTTGCCCCCGTGCAGGTCGAGGCACAGCGTTCGCCGATAGAGCAAGGGATACAGCCGGTGACGAGTATTGGAGTGCGGGAGCTGGATCGGCACCGTGGGCAGACTGTGGCAGTATTGCTGGAGCGTGTTCCGGGGACGGCAGCGCTGACGACCGGACCGGTGATTGCCAAGCCGGTTGTGCGCGGATTTGTGGGCGAACGCCTGCTGGTGCTCTCCGATGAGCTCCCTATCCAGGGGCAGCAGTGGGGAGCTGAGCATGCGCCAGAGCTGGACCCCATGCTGGTGGAGCAGGTCGAGCTGCTCCGGGGTGCAGCGGTTGTGCAGTATGGTCCCGAAGCCATTGGTGGGGTGCTCCGCTTCCGTCCGCTGCCGCTTCCCCGTGAGCCCGGACGGCACTTGGAGCTGCGGCTGGAGGGCGCTTCGGCAAGCCGGATGGGGGCGCTGGGGATATGGACGGAGGGACGCGAGCACTTCGCCCCGCTGAGTTGGCGGCTGCTTGTGAGCGCTCGCCGCTCCGGTGATGTTGCCACCCCGCGCTATTGGCTTGCAAATACCGCTGCCCAGCAGTTCAATGGCGATGCAGCAGTGAGCTACTTCTGGGAAGGCGGACATGCACGGCTGCGCGCACAGTTGTACAATGCCCGGATAGGAGTCTTTGCCGGCATGCACATTGGGAATTTAAGCGACCTGGAGCGCGCCTTCGCCGCTCCAGTGCCTCTGGTGCAGCGCCCCTTCTCCTACGCCATCGAGCCGCCTTACCAGCACGTGCAGCATCGCCTGTTGGAAGCAGCTGTCGAGCAGCAGAGCGCTGCAGTGCAGTGGCGCCTTCTCCTGGGATGGCAGCAGAACCACCGCCGCGAGTATGACCGCCACTACGGTAGCCGCCCTGCCTATGATGTAACCCTGACGAGCTGGTCGCTGCGGAGCCAGCTTCAGCGGGTCTCCGACGTGGGGTTCCTTGCGCTGATTGCGGAGGCTCAGCGGCAGGGGAATGTCTCTCTGGGTGTAGAGCGGCTGCTGCCGAACTTCCGGGCATACCGAGCTGGGCTTGCCCTCCAGGGCGCATGGCTGCTGCAACCGTGGGAGCTGCAATTTGGCGTGCGTGCAGATGGGGCGTGGCTGCAGATTTGGCGCCCTACCCTGCAGGGATGGACCAGTGCGCGGCACCGTTGGGCTGGCGTTGCAGCATTTGCTGCCGCCGCACGGCATTGGGGGGAGCAGACCCTGCGCTGGAGCATCACGCGCGGATGGCGTCCTCCTTCGCCGGTGGAGCTCTATGCCTACGGCGTCCATCACGGTGCGGCGACCTTTGAAATTGGCAACCCAGGGCTTGCCCCAGAACAGTTCTGGATGGGCGAGTTCGACTACGGTTTCCACAGCAGCGGATGGCATGTAGATATCGCCGCGTTCGTGTACTACTTCCCCCGCTTCATCCAACAGGTGCCGGTGCCGCCACCAACGCTGACCATCCGAGGGGCATTTCCTACGTTCCGCTACGAAGCCGTTCCAGCGCTCCTTGCCGGGAGTGATGTCCTGCTGCAGTGGGAGCTCTCTCAGCAGCTTCGGGTGGAGGTAATGGGCGCAGCACTCTGGGGACGGCAACAGCACGGCACTGTAGATACCCTTGCACGGCTCTATGCACTGCCGGCTCCACGGGCAGAGCTACGGGCACACTGGCACTTGCCCCGGCTGTGGAGGCTGGAAGCCCCGTTTGTCGAGCCCAGAATCACCCTCGTTGCGCCCTCCGCAACGACGCCGACCGATTATGCTCCAGCCCCGAAAGGCTATGCCATCGCTGCCATCACGCTCGGCACGGAGCTGAGCATGGCAGGAGGGCATGCGTCGCTGAGCCTGGAGGTGCGCAACCTCTTCAATCGCGCCTATCGGGACTACCTAAGCCGTCTGCGCTACTTTGCCGATGAGCCCGGACGCGATGTACAAGTGCGTTTGGTCTACCGATTCGACTGACTTGGGTCGGTATTGCGCCGGATGTAGCTCATTCTGCGAGTCATCCGGCGTGCTCTATCGTTGTATGGCGTGTATGTTCCACAATCTGCGGGTTCCACAATGGCTTTCCAAGCAGTAAAAGCGATGCGTTCCGCATGGTGGGTTGCTGCGGTGGTGCTCTTTGCCGCCTGCGAGCGCAACCCCGCTGAGTCGCACGAGGAAAATCCCCAGGAGCTTATCACTACGGTGCTGCTGCGGGTCTGGGATGAGCCTGATTCGATGCACGTGCACACCTTCGCCTGGCGCGATCTGGACGGACCCGGAGGTCGGGAGCCGGTAGTGGATACGGTGCACTTCCACGCGGACCATTCGCCGTGGCGAGTGTCGCTGGAGTTTCTCAACGAAGCCAAAACGCCTCCGGATACAGTCACTGCAGAGATTCGGCACGAAGCCGAAGCACATCAGGTCTTCTACGAGCTTGCGCCAGAACTTCAAGGGGTGCTGCAGATTGAGCGCTTGGATACCGACGCTCGGGGACTTCCGCTGGGCTTAGAGGCGCGGGTCCAGGTGCGGGCAACGCAGGAGCACCACGGGTGGTTGCGCATTCGGCTCATCCACTATGGGAGTGCTCCCAAGACTGCAGACCCCGGTGCTGGGGAAACTGACGTGGACATCCGCCTTCCCGTTCACGTCATGCCGTAGGGCGGTAGGTGGTTAGCCCTTCTTGCGCCGGCGAGTCGTACGGGACTTGCCCGGGCGAGCTCCATCCTGGAGTGCGTGCAAGGGGTCGCGGAAGACGATGGGGATGGCTTCTTCGACATGCCCGGTGAAGACCAACTGCAGTCCTTCCAGGATGCTGGGACGCAGCTCGGGCAAGTCCTTCTCGTTGTCCTTCGGGAGCACAACGGTTGTGATGCCGGCGCGTTTGGCTGCCAAGAGCTTTTCGGCAAGACCTCCGACGGGGAGGATGGAGCCGTGGAGCGTGATCTCGCCCGTCATGGCGACATCACCGCGAACCGGGCGCTGAGTCACTGCCGAGAGTAGGGCAACGATCATCGTCAGCCCTGCCGAGGGACCGTCCTTGGGAATGGCGCCTTCGGGGACGTGGATGTGAATCTCTTTGCCTTTGGCGAACTCCGGGTCAATGCCGAACCGGGCAGCATTGGAGCGCACGTAGGAGACCGCTGCCATGGCGGATTCCTTCATCACCTCACCGAGCTTGCCCGTGAGGGTGAGCTTTTCCGTGCCGGGCATGAGTGTGACTTCGACAGGGAGTAGTTCACCGCCGACACTGGTCCAGGCAAGCCCCATGGCAACGCCGACTTTGTCGCGCAGGTCGTGGTAGTGCTCCTCCAAGTAGAGCGGGGACTTGAGGTAGGTGAGCACGTCTTCGGCGTCAATCCGCACAGGGTGTAGGGCGGCATAGCGCTGGAATTCGGGCAAGGAGCTCAGCTGCGTTTCCTCTGGCACGTCGGCTTTGAATTGCTCGACAAGCTGGCGCGCTACCTTGCGCAGGATAGTAGCGATTTGCCGCTCCAGGTTGCGCACACCTGCTTCGCGCGTATACTGGCGAATGATCCGCAGGATTGCAGCGTCGGTGAACTCCACCGGAACGGCTTCCATGCCGTATTCGCGCAGCAGCTTCGGGATGATGTGGCGTTTGGCGATCTCGAGCTTCTCGTCGTCCAAGTAGCTGTGGAGCTCGATGACCTCCATGCGGTCCAGCAGCGGTAGCGGGATATCGTACTTCACGTTGGCAGTAGCGATGAAGAGCACGTGCGAAAGGTCGTAGTCCACCTCCAGGTAATGGTCGTTGAAGGCGTGGTTTTGCTCCGGGTCGAGCACCTCCAAGAGTGCCGAGGAGGGGTCGCCGCGGAAGTCCGTCGACATCTTATCCACCTCGTCCAGCAGGATGACGGGGTTGATGGTGCCGGCGCGCTTCATCGCCTGGATGATCTTGCCTGGCATTGCGCCGATATAGGTGCGGCGATGCCCGCGGATCTCTGCCTCATCGCGGACGCCACCGAGTGAGATGCGCACAAAACGCCGCCCCAGCGCTCGTGCAATGGAACGTGCCAGCGAGCTTTTGCCTACTCCTGGAGGTCCGACAAAGCAGAGGATTTGGGAGCGGACCGAGCCCTTGAGCCGGGCAACCGCGAGGTATTCCAGGATGCGCTCCTTGGGCTTCTCCAGGTCGTAGTGGTCTTCGTCCAAGATCCGGCGGACGTGCTCGATATCGAGATTGTCCTCGGTGCGCTGCGACCAGGGCAGGGAGGTGAGCCATTCCAGGTAGGTGCGGTTGACGGCGAATTCGGGCGAGATCGGCGGAGTCTTGCGTAAGCGCTCCAGCTCTTCATAGGCTTTCTGGCGCACGTGTTCGGGCATGCCCGCGCGGTCGATAGCCTCGCGCAGGGCAGACAGCTCGGGCACAACCTCCTCGTCTTCACCCAGCTCCTTCTGCAAGGCACGGATCTGCTCCTGGATGATGTAGCGCCGCTGCGCGCGCAGGATGGAATCCTGCACCTTTTGGTCAATCTGCTGTGCCAGGCGGCGGACTTCGACTTCGGTGGTCAGAATGCCCAGTAGCTCGAAGTACTGCTCCTTGAGCCGCTCCTTCTCCAGGATGCGCTGCTTGGTCTCGATGTTCTGCTGAATGTGCGCAGCAGCGTAGTACAATTGGCGCACGGGATCGTTGAGGCTCTCGTAGGCGAGCCAAATTTCAACGGGCTGACTGCTGATGCGCAGGTACTCCTGGAAGAGCTCTCCGGCGCGGCGGACCATCGCGTGGAATTCGGGGTCGCTTTTGGGGATACGCGGCACGATAATGCGCACCTGCGCTTCCAGGAACTCCTCGCGGCGTACGACCTCCTCCATGTGTGCGTGGAAGAGCCCTTCGACGGTGACCTTGAGCAGTTGGTTCGGCGTGCGCTGAACCTGCAGGATGCGCGCGACCGTGCCGTAGTCGTAGAGGTCCTCCGGTCCGGGCTCCTCAACCATCGGGTCGCGCTGCGCCGTCAGGAAGATGAAGCGCTTGTGCTCCATAGCGCTGGCAATTGCCCGCACCGATGGGGGACGCCCCACGATGATGGGGAAGAGCATGTAAGGGTAGACGACGACATCGCGCAGCGGCAGCAGCGAGAGCCGTTTGGGGATATCGGAGGGTTTGAGCGGAGGTTCGGAAACCTCAGTCAGGAAGCCTTCCAGTTCGAATGCCGGCTGCTGTGCCATGCTCGGTGGGTGCGGCGCAGAGTAGACAAATTCAAAAGTGCCAGCGTCTATAGACGCCGCCTGGGGAGCCGCATTGCACAAGCCAAATCCGTACAGGCTCACGGAAGAGCGATGCTGCGAAGCTGCTGCGCTGTGATGGGTGGGGTACTGCTGCTGACGGCATGGGGGCAGCCAGCAGAGAGACTGGAGAAGCTGCAGGAAGCCCTTCGCTGGGAAGCAGAGCGTGTCCCCTGGATGGCGGAACGCGTATTGGCACCGCAGCCGCTCTCTCTGCCGCTCACCGTGTGGGAGCTTGCCGCGATGGCACGGGTGCGGAGCCTTGCCCAGCAGGGACGCTGGGAAGACAGCCGCGCAGAGGCGCGGGAGTTTCTGCAGCGCTACACGCTCTCCACGCTGCGCCCGTGGATGTGGACGGCTCTGGGGATTGCCGAATTCGTGCTCCGAGAGTTCCCGCGCGCCGAAGCTGCCTGGGATTCCGCCCGCACAACCTTGCCCACAGGGGGGTTGCTGCGCGAGCAGCTCGAATACTGGCGCCTGCTGGCAATCCTGCAGCAGGGGCACTACCAGCGAGCAGAGCACGAACTGCAGCAGTACGCCGAACGCTATCCCGCTGCTGAAAACGCCGATGAAGCCCTATGGCTGCGAGCGCTTGTGCTGGAGAGCCTGGGCAACATTGCGCAGGCAGCGCAGCTACTGGAGCTGCTGCGTCAGCGCTATCCCTGCCGCAATACGCTCGCACAGGCTCTTGCCCGCCAGGCATATCTGCGATTGCTGGAACGCCGCGCCGTCGAAGCCTTGGAACTTCTGGAGCATCTTCAGCTGCACCTGGAGCGCTTCCGCGAGGGTAAGCCTCCGGGATGCCAGCTACCGGACAAGCCACAATTGGCGTGGCAGGAGCTGCTCTACATCCGCGGGGAGGCGTACATCCTGCTGGAGCGCTGGGATGCAGCCTGGAACGTGTTCGACACCTTAGCGCGCCAGTTCTCCGATGCCCCGTTGGCACAGCGAGCGCGACTGCAGCAGGGATGGATGCTGCTGCGCCGAGGAAGCGCCGCCGAAGCACTACAGCGCTTCGATGAGCTGCGAACAAGCCCGCAGCAGGAGATTGCGGAATTGGCAGAGCTCTACGGCGCCATCGCCCGCAAGCAGCTCGGAGATACCGCCGCAGCACGCCAACAATTGCTGGAGCTGAGCCTGCGTCCTCACTCGCGATGGTCGGCGCGGGCATTGCTGGAGCTGGGGCAGCTTGCATACGAGCAGCGCCGCTACCAGAGTGCTCAGCTCTTCCTGGGGCAGGCTCGGCGCGAGGCGGCAGATTTGCCTACACTGCTGACCGCCGTGCTCCTGCTCGGTGAGAGCCTCTACCAACAGCAGCAGTGGAGGGAGGCAGTGCGCCTGTTCCAGACGGCGGAACAGTTGCTTGCAACGGCGGATTCGCTGCAATTGCCCAATCCCCATCGCTACCGCGAGTACGCCCTCCTGGGGTTGGGAAGGAGCCTGCTGGCATTGGGGCAGCCCGAAGCAGCACTTCCCCTGCTGCAACGGCTCTGGGCAGAGTACCGCGACCGCGCACTGCAGGGCGATGAGATCCTCTTCTGGCTGGCAGAGGCACACTATCGGGTCGGAGAGCTTTCCCAGGCAACGGAAGCCTACGAGCAGGTGCTGTTGCGCTATCCGCAAAGTGCACGCCGCGAGGAGGCGCTCTACAGTATCGGATGGTGTGCATTTCGGCTCCAGCAGTTGGAACGCGCGGTGTTCTGGTTCGAGCGCCTGATACAGGAGTTCCCGCAGTCGCGCTACAGTGCAGAAGCCCTGCTCCGGAGCGCCGATGCTCTGTACATGCTGGGGCAATATCGGCGCGCAGCCGAGCAATACCACGAGCTCTCACGGCGTTTCCCCCACACACCCTATGCCGAATACGCCGCTTACCAGTATGGCTACGTGCTCTACCGCCTACGGGAGTTCAACGCTGCTGAACAAGCCTTCCGCACCTTCGCCCGCGCGTATCCGAACTCACCGCTGGCGCCGGAGGCACTGTACATGCTCGCCTGGATTGCATTCCAGCAGCGCAACTACGAAGCTGCTCTGGAACGGCTCCAAGGGCTGTTGGCAACGCAACCCTCCCCCGAAATCGCCGCCCGCACTTGGTTTGCAATCGGAAACGCCTACTACAACATGGGGCGCTGGGAGGATGCTCTTGCGGCGTACCGGACGGTGGTGGAGCAATACCCCAATAGCCCCTTCGCAGCCGAAGCTGTCCAGAGCGTACAGTACACGCTCGTCATGCTGGGGCGCTCAGAGGAAGCCTACCACTGGGCAGATACCATCGCACGGCGCTTTCCTGCAACTCGCCTGGAGCAGGAAGCCCGCCTGAGACGCGCGGAGCTGCTCTTTGCCGAACAGCGCTACCGCGATGCCTTGCAGGAGTATCGTGAATTCGCCCGCCGCTACCCTTACAACGAACGTACGCCTGAGGCACTTCTCTGGGCTCTGCGCAGCGCAATTGCGCTTACCGATGAACCAAGTGCTGCCGAGCTCCTTGAGCAACTCCGGCGGACCTACCCGCAGAGCTCCCAGGCACTCCAGGGAATGCTGGAGTATGCGCATTGGAGGTCTCGGGTGGATCCCAGGACTGCTGATTCACTCTACGGCGTGGTTGCCGCAGCGGGGGATAGCCTGACGGCAGCAGAGGCGTTGCTGCATCGTGGATTGCTGGCGTACTCCCGCGCCGATACACTCCGCATGGTGATGGAGCTGCAACGCTTGATTGCCCTGTATCCACAGACGGAGTTCGCTGCCCAGGCGCGGCTGCAACTGGCTCTCTACTGGCGCGCGCGTGAGGCTTATGACTCGGTGCGCCTACTTCTGGCACCACTCATTGCGCGGGAGGATGCATTGGGAGCTGAGGCGCTCTACCGCTTGGGGGAGGCATGGATGCGCCAGCGACAGTATGATAGCGCCGCACGGGTGTTCGAGCAGTTACGGCTTGCCCATCGGGGGCGGGAAGACTGGTACTCCCTGGGCTTGCTGCAGTTGGGGGAGTGCTACGAACAGTTAGGGCGCCCGGAGGCGGCAGCGGAGGTCTACCGAGTGCTCTTGAGTCTGCGCCCTGGGGATGAGTTCGGGAGAACGGCACAGGCACGGTTGAACAGATTGCCGCGGCGACGCCCATGAAGCGTTTTTTTGCCGTTATTGCAGTCCTCGCACTCCACACCACAACAGCACAGCAGCCACAACCACCCACACTAGAGCTCCCAGAGCTGCTCATCATCGGCAAGGAAGAGCGACGCATCCCAACCGGAGCAAAGCAGCCTCCACAGCCTGCGGCTGCTCTGCCGGCGGCGGTGTTGGATAGCCTCAATCCGCTCCGCAAGCATCTGCTGCTCGGCGCGCTCCCAATCCCTTCATTTCCAGACACGCTGAGCCTGCCTCGCCCGCGGAGACTGTTCCTGTACGGGGCTCTGGGGCAGTACGGGAGTGCAGAGCTTGGAGGAGGCGCCGTTGTGCACCGCGATGGGCTTGAGCTTTCCGGTACCGCGCAACTTGCGGCTACACAGGGAGATCGGCAAGGAGCCGATTCCAGTGGGCTTGCGCTTGCGGCATCGTTGAAAGCCCCACTGCCCAGGCTCTTCGACTTCGAGCAGCATTGGGTGCGAGTCGGAATTGAGGGAAACTGGCGGCGTTATCAGCTCTATGCTAATCCGACGCTGCCACGGCGAGCCCTTCTATTCCTTGCTACTGCTGTAGAAGCACAGGGCAGGGCGGACTCCATAGGCTACGCTCTTGGGGCGGCTCTTGAGCTTACGCATCTGCGGCAGGAGAGGCAGGAGCAGACCGAACGCCTCGTCCGGCTCCACGGGCTTCTGCGAACGGCTTTCCTGCTGGAGCGCCAGACAGAGCTTTCCGGACACCTGCTGCTCCAGCAGCAGATGGAGGAAACTCAGCTCCTTGCTTCGCTCCAGGCAGCAACGCTGCTGCAGTTCGAGCGGCTCTTTGTGCACCTGAAGGCGGGGCTGCAGGTGGGGCACCAGTATGATGGAACCGCACTGCTGGCACCGCTTGTGCAGCTTCAGGCGCAGTATGCTCTGCAGCCTGCATTGCGTCTTGTGGGGGAGCTGCGCTCAGGATGGTACGAGCGGAGCTTAGGACAGCTCCTTGCAGAGAATCCCTACACTGGGCTGGGGAAGCTGCCAGAGCTGCTCCGAGAGGGCTTTGTGGGCGCCCTTGGTGTCGCGCTGCTTCCGGCGCCAGAGCTGGCAGTGGAGGCAACACTGCAGCTGCGTTCCGTGGATGGCTGGTATTCCTGGCGTGTAATGGAGGACTCCAGTCTGCAGCCACAGGGGCTCCGGCTGCATGCTCAGGAGCTTCACGTTGTGGCATTGTGGCAGCCGTTGTCGTCTACGCGCCTCAGTGCTCAACTGCAATTTGGGAGCGCCAGCACGCCTGGACGGGAGCGCGCACCCTACTATGCACCCGCCGTGCTCCGCGCTACTGCAGAGCACCATTGGGAGGCGCAGTGGAGCGCTCTACTTGGCACGGAGATTGTCGCACAGCGTTGGAGAGAGGATGGTCCTGTCCTGCCAGCGTATGCGCGGCTTTTTGCTCAGGTGGGCTACCGCCCGGTGGAGGGGCTCAAGCTGGATATCCGCGTGGATAATGCGCTCAACGCCGAAATCCTCCGCTGGGCAGGCTATCCTGAGCGCCGGATCTTTGTCCAACTGCTGACACGGTGGTACCGCTGATGGAACGCATTACAGCGGAGCAGTTGACGGACTTCCTGCCGGAGGACGCTCCGGATACCTTCCTGCCCAGCCTCCGGGCGGGCACGGCGCAAGCGCAGCCGAGTAGTGCACCATCGGAGCCTCCAGCACAGCTCTCTGCCCAAGAGCTGCTTGCACTGGATGAGGAGCTGGTGCGGATCCTCCAAGAGGAGCTGGAGCGTTCTCGAAGGCGCCAAGGCACGCGCACCGAGCAGGAGCTGCACGGCGAGGAGCCGATATCGCCGCTCGGGGGGCGGCAGCCGCAGCACCCATCTGCTCCAGTGGAGCTGGACCTTGCAGAGTTTCCGGTGCACCCGACCCAAGTAGGTGTGGAACCTGCAATGGAGCTGCCGAGTGCCGCAGCTCCCACAGCAGCATTGCCGGAGCAAGAGAGCTCGGTGGAGGCTCCAAGGCGGCGACGGGGAATCCCACTGGAGCTGCTGCTGGCGGTTGTGGTTGCTGGAGTGATTGGGGGATTGGTCTGGTTCGGGGTCGTGCGCCCGCCGATGGGCTCGAAGCCGTCGGTGGCACCGGAAGTTCCCCCTGCACCCTCGGCAACGCCGGCGCTGCCGGTACCGATGCGCTCGGTGACGGCAATCCCTCCGGTGGAGTTCCCAGAGGCAGCGGCTCCGGCAGAGCTCGGTGTGCAGACAGCACCGATGGCACCGCCGCCAGAGCTGCGCCAGCCGGCGCCGTCCTCCGGCATCACCTCCGCTCCTGCACCGCCTGCACAGGCGGCGGAGGCGCAGCCACGCAGACCGATTGCGGCAACATCGCCGCCTGCGCAGCGGAGGGTTGCTGTTGCACAGCTTCCGCGGGTGCGTCCGGAGCCGACAGCACTGTCGGAAGTGGGTGAATTCGTGGTGCAGGTCTACGCTTCGCCGTCGCTGGAGGATGCGCAGCAGGTAGCAGAGCAGCTCCGGCGGATAGGGATATCGGGCGTGCTGGTGGTGCCCCATCGCATTCGCGAGCGCACCTGGTGGCGCGTACGCTTTGGGAGCTATGCAACTCGTCTTGAGGCAGAGCAAGCGGCTTTGGAAGCAGGGTTTCCTAACGCCTGGATTGTACGGGTGCGCTGAAGTGGAGATGCTGCGCCGGTCCTCATCCGAAGGTGGTGTGCTTTATGTGCGGATCCCGTGGGATCGGCTTCTTGCTCGTGCGTTCCTGCTCTCGCTCCTGCTACACGGTCTGCTGTTCCTGCTGCTGCTCTTTGTGCGGTGGCAGCCAGAGCCTCCACCCAACCGCGAAGTGCGCAGCATCCCCATCGAGCTGCTGTCGCTGGGATGGGGCGAAGGACAAACACCGGCGGGTGGAAATCTGAGCCCGGAGGGTCGAGCGGTGCGCGAGAAGCCACCGCGGAATCCCCTGGAGGACGCACAGCCCAGAGGAACAAGCCGTCAGCGGGCATATGCAAGTGCAACCGAGGGGATTCCCCGTCCGGCTCCGACCACGCCGGATAAAGCCGTCATGGAGAACTCGGCTCCGGCAAGCCCAAGGGCAACGGGCACCCCTGAGGGCGAGCCCACCGGCACAGGGCTGGGACGCCAGGGCAGCGGTCCCGGAGGCGGCTTGGGATACGGCATCGAATGGGGGGGCGGAGGCAACCGAATTGTACTTTCGAAGGTGCTCCCGACCTATCCCCCGGGGTACAACGTCAGCGGACGTGTGCGCTTGCGCTTCACTGTGCGCCCAGATGGCAGCGTTGCCAGCATCCTGCCTGTGGAGCGGAGCGATCCGGTACTGGAGCGCGTTGCCATCCAAGCCTTGCGGCAGTGGCGTTTTAACCCGATTGAGTCTGCGGCGGAGATGGTCGGCATCATCACGTTTGTCTTCGAGCTGCAATGAGCGATGGCGTACCGGATTGCGGTCGTAGGCAGTGGCTACGTGGGGTTGGTCACGGGATTGTGCTTTGCCGAGACGGGCAACCACGTCGTGTGCGTGGACATTGACCAGCAGAAGGTCGAGCAGCTCAACCGTGGGCAGTTGCCCATCTACGAGCCCGGCTTGGGCGTGCTGCTGGAGCGCAATCTGCGCAACGGGCGGGCGCGCTTTACGACAGACCTTGCCGAGGCTGTGCGCTCTGGGACGGTGGTGTTGCTGTGCTTGCCAACGCCGCCGCAGGAGGATGGCTCCGCCGATGTGCAGCACGTCTTTGCCGTTGCCGAACGCATTGCAACACTGCTGCAGCAGGACGATGTGCGCGAGCCCCGCTTGATTGTGACCAAGAGCACCGTGCCGCCGGGAACGACCCAACGGTTGCAAGAGCTCTTTGCACAGCGGTTACCGGACCGGCGCGTGGTTGTGGCGAGCAATCCAGAGTTCCTGCGCGAAGGCACGGCGGTGGAGGATTTTATGAAACCGGAGCGGGTCATCATCGGCACGCGCGACAAGTGGGCAGAGCATGTTCTGCGCGAGCTCTACGAGCCGTTTGTGCGCAGTGGGAATCCCATCTACGTGATGGACGAGACCAGCGCTGAGCTGACCAAATACGCCGCCAACGCGATGCTGGCGCTGCGCATCTCCTTCATGAACGAACTCTCGGCATACTGCGAAGCCTTGGGAGCCGATATCGAAAAGGTGCGCTTGGGCATTGGCTCGGATAGCCGGATTGGCAAGCGGTATCTGTTTGCGGGATTGGGCTACGGGGGGAGCTGCCTTCCCAAGGATGTACGTGCGCTTGTGCAATCGGCGCGCTCATTGGGGGTGCAATTCCGGCTGATTCCAGCAATCGAGGAGGTCAACCACGTCCAGGCAGAGCGCTTTGTGAGTCGGATACTCAAGCGCTTGGAGCCGGTGCGCGGACGCTGTGTTGCCCTCTGGGGCGTGGCGTTCAAGCCGAATACAGATGATATCCGCGAGGCTCCGGCATTTCGGGTCATTGACCCGCTGCTGCATGCCGGGGTCTGCGTGCGAGCCTACGATCCGGAGGCGCTTCCCAACGTACAGCGCCGCTACGGGGAGCGCTTGCAGTACGCTGCTTCGATGTACGAATGCCTGGAGGGCGCCGATGCGCTCGTGATTGCAACGGAGTGGAACGAATTCCGCAACCCGGATTTCGAGCTCATGCGCAGCCGGATGCGGCAGCGGCTCATCTTCGATGGGCGCAACCTCTTTAGCCCAGAGGAGATGTTGCAGCGAGGCTTTGAATACCACAGCATTGGGCGTCCGTCGGCAGTGCCCTCGGATGCGGCTTGAGCTTTTGCACTTGCGTCCGATATTTCCGATGCGGTGAACTTGCCGAGGTGAACGGCGATGGCGGAGGAGAAGGACAGCAAGGAAGCAAAGGGTGGCAAGGGGATTAGCCTCCCGGTGCTCCTGGGCATCATTGTCGGCGTGCTGGTGGTTCAAGGGGGGCTGCTCTTCTGGTTGCTGCGCCCTTCTGGAGGCAGCGCTGCCGGACAGCATCCGGGCGCTGAGCCGGTGCCGGCGGAGTCATCGGCGGAGGTCCCCGTTGGGGTGATCGTTCCGGTGGAGGACTTGGTGGTCAACCCGCGGGGCTCCTCTTCGCGCTACGTGCTGGTTGCTCTGGGGCTGGAGGTGGAGAGTGCAAAGTATGCCGAAAAGGTGCGCCAGGAGCTGATGATCCCAGTACGGGACCGCATCATGTCGGTGGTCTCCTCCTACTCGATTGAGGAGCTGCAAGTGAGCGGGGCGCGTGATTCCCTTCGGGTGCGGCTGCGGCAGGAGCTCTCGAACGTGCTTCCGGGGATTCGGCTGCGGAATGTGTACTTCTCCAAGTTCGTCATCCAGTGATCGATGGCAGCGGTGCTGACGCAACAGGAGATCGATGCGCTGCTGGCGGGAATCTCCGCCGGCACCGTCGAGGTAGACCAACTGCTCAAGGAGCAGCCCAAGCAGGTTCTGCCGTACGATTTCCGCCGCCCCAACCGAATTTCCAAGACACAGTTGCGTTCGCTGCAATCCATCCATGAGACATTTGCCGAAACGGCGGCTTACTACCTGCTGTCGCGGCTGCAGGCGCTGGTGTCCATTTCGGTTGTCTCCGTCGACCAGCTCTTCTACTCGGAGTACCTGCTGACGCTGCCGCGCCCGAGCTGCTTGTACGTGTTTGAACTGCAGGGTACGGAGCGCAGCGGTATCATCGAGCTCAGTCCGCAGTTGGCGCTGCTGATTGTGGAGCGCCTGCTGGGAGGCGATGCCAGCACGCCGCCGCAGAAGGCACGCACCATCACCCCAATTGAACAGGCGGTGCTCAAGGGCGTTCTGGAGCATCTGCTGCGGGTGCTGGAGGAGAGCTGGCAGATGACCTCCCAAATGCGTTTCCGCTTGCTGCGGCTGGAGACGCAACCGGATTTTTTGCAAATTGCCTCAGCCTCGGAGATCGTCGTCGTCATCGGGCTGCAGGTGAACGTGGGGATCCACACCTACGCCATGAGCATCTGCTATCCGACCTTTGCCCTGGAGGATGTACTGAGCCGTCTGGAGCGACCGCAGGTGGTGCATGCGGCTGCTCCGGAGCAGCAGCGCCAGAACATGCTGGTGATGTACAAACACCTGCAGACGATTCCCCTGGAGGTGAGTGTCGAGCTGGGGCGTGCGACTATCTCCGTCGGGGAGCTGCTCCGGCTCAAAGTTGGGGATGTACTCCGGCTGGATACGCCGGTCACGGCAGAGCTCCCGCTGCTCATTCAAGGGCAGTATAAGTTGTGGGTACGACCAGGACGCATCGGCGAGCGCCGAGCCGTTCGCGTGGTTCGTCCCATTGATCCGGAGGAAATTGGTTGAACAAGCTCGGGTGCCGCGATGGAAGCCCAGGAGACGCAACAGGAATTCCAGGAGGAGTACACCGCCGCTGCTGAAGCCAGCACGAGCGCCGAGGAGCAGTCCTCCGCAGCCGCCACGGGCGCCCAACAAGGGGAAGCCTCGGAGCTGCTCTCAGACCCCAGGCTGGAGCTGCTCTACAGCATCCAGTTGCCGGTTTCAGTGGAACTGGGGCGAACCACAATGTACATTCGCGACATTCTGCGGCTGGGGCGTGGCTCGGTGATCGAGTTCGACCGCCTCATCAGCGACCCCGTGGATATCCTCATCGATGGCAAGAAGGTCGCCGAAGGCGAAGTCGTCGTCATTGACAAGCACTTCGGCATCCGCATCACAACGCTGGTCGAACCGGCGGAACGGCTTCGGGGGCTGCGTCGGTGAGATGCCCGAGGGCGCTCTCCTGCGGTCGCTCCTCATCGTTGTGGGCTTCCTGCTGCTCCTGCTGCTGGGAGCCTACTGGCTCCGGCGCTGGAACCTGAGCAGCACAGGGCACAGAGGCGGGCAGCTTGCCATCCTGGCGCGGCTTCCCCTTCCCCCGAAAGCGATGCTCTACGCTGTACGCCTGGGCGAGCGGATCCTGCTCCTTGCTGTCACCGAGCACGCGGTCACACTGCTGCGGGAGCTCTCACTTGAAGAATGGCGCACCACCGGCGGGGATTCCCACCCCGGAAGCACAGCCTAAGACCGATACGCAACGGTGATGATTTCCCCATCGCTGCTGAGCACGAGGTAGAGCTTCCGCAGCTTGCTCTCGTGGCACTTGATGTACTGCCGCAGTTCGCTCTGGAGCACGCACAGTTCGGGAGCACTCATGGGATGCCCAAGCAGTTCGGCAACAGCGCACAGGTTGTCGCGCTGTTTGCGGGAGAGCCGTTCAAAGGGGGTGCGGAACAGTACGGACATCTTCTGGAAGTCCGACCCGTTCAGGCATATGCTCTGACCCTCGCGGCAGTGCTGCACGCTACCGAACACCCACACCAACACCAGTGCCCAGTAATCAATGCCGCGTTGCTGCATCCGCTCTTGAGCATGTGATGTCAGTGCAAGCATTGTAGAGCTCCTGTTGTGATACCGGTGGGGGAAGAAGGCAAATAGCATGCCAAAATCAGAAACGCTTGACTTGCAACAAGATAGGTTGAGAAGCTTTCTCCCCCGCCGCTCTCTTTCTGTGACGTGCTGTGCACACTGGGATCCAGCGCCTGCAGGTACCGCTGCGGAAGTACTTGCTGTGGAGGGTGTGATGCCAAGGTCACGGTGTGGAAAGCCCCGGTGACGGTTGGGGAATTCTCAACAGGGGGCTACGCTTCGGTGACGTACTTATCGGCTTCGGGCTCGATGGGCACGGGATATTCGCCGGTGAAGCAGGCGGTGCAGTAGCCAACGCCCGGCTCGTGGGGAACGGAGAGCAGGAGCTTCTCCAGCGAAAGGTAGTGCAGCGAATCTGCCCCAAGGGCGCGAGCAATCTGCTCCTCCGAGTCGTAGTAGTTTGCGATGAGCTCCTGGCGGCTGGGGAAGTCCATGCCATACTTGCAAGGGTAGCGGATCGGCGGAGCGGTGATGCGCAGGTGCACCTCGCGCGGACCCGCCTCCCGAATGAGCTGGACAAGGGCTTTCGAGGTAGTGCCACGGACAATGGAATCGTCCACGACGACAACGACCTTGTTGCGGAGCACACCTCGGACAGTGTTAAACTTGGTCTTGACCTTGAACTCACGCTGGTCCTGCTCCGGGGCGATGAAGGTGCGCCCGACGTAGTGGCTGCGGATGAGCCCGATGTCGAAGCGGGTTGGGATCCCCTGCGCTTGATTGACCTGTGCGTAGCCGATGGCAGCGGTGTTTCCGCTATCGGGGACGGAGATGACCACGACCTCGTCGTTGGGGTCGGTCGGGCGAACGGGGCTTTCTTCGGCGAGGCTCTTACCGAGCTTGCGGCGGACTTTGTCCACGCTATGCCCGAAGATGAAGCTGTCCGGGCGCGCGAAGTAGATGAACTCAAAGATGCAGTGGCGCGCTTCTGGGGGGGTGTCCACAATTGGGTAGCTTTTGAGGGTTCCGCTGTGCACGGTGTCGTGGTCGATGACCAGGATCTCGTTCGGGGCAATATCGCGCACGTACTCAGCACCGATGAGGTCGAAGGCACACGTCTCCGAAGCCACAACGTAGCTGTATTGCCCATTGCGGAGGGGGAGCCGTCCAAGCGCCAGCGGACGGAAGCCATGAGGGTCGCGCACGGCAATGAGCGCCGTGTCGGTGAGCAGCACCAAGGAGTAGGCTCCTCGAACCTGCTGCAGGGCTTCCCGAATCTGCTCAACCTGTGTGGGTTGGCGGCTACGGGCGATCAGGTGCAGGAAGAGCTCGCTGTCGGTCGTGCTCTGGAAGATGGCGCCCTCCTCCTGAAGTTGTTGGCGCAACTGGCGTGTGTTAGTCAAGTTGCCGTTGTGTGCCAATGCCAGATTACCCATGCGATAGGAGATATGGAAGGGCTGGATGTTTGCCCGCTGGGAGCTTCCCGTTGTGGAGTAGCGATTATGCCCAATGGCAGCATCCCCGATGAGCACCTCCTGCAGGACTTGGTGCGAGAAGAGCTCCAGCACGAGCCCTTCGCCTTTGTAGGCAACGAAGCGGCGGCGCTGGCGCGCCTCGTCCCAGTAGGAGGAGACGATGCCCGTGGCTTCCTGCCCTCGGTGCTGCAGGGCGTGGAGGCAGTGGTATGCAACGACCGAGGCGTTCGGATGGTTGTAGACGCCAACAACGGCACACTCCGGGCGGATATCCAGGCTCACGGGAGCGCTCACGCCGTTGGGAGACGCACGCGCAAAACTACGGAGAAACCCCCTGGTACGGTGCCGGCGTCAATAATGCCGTAGGCATTCCGGTGGGGTGTCCCAGGCTAAGCTGGGCAAACCCTCCCACGCGCCACAGCGTGAACTGGTCCATGTAGTGCGGGCTGAGCGGGTGCCCAGAGACGCCGCCGGGGAGAGCAACCGCCAGCAGGCTGTCGCTGAGCTGCGCAACAACGCGTGCCGATGCCCCGATGGTTTGGGCAAAGGGCTCCCAGAGCTTCCATTCCCCGGCATTGACCGTCGTCGGTGCGCCGGCGCTGGGGAAGGGTCCGCGCGAGAACAGCGCTCGCAGCAGCGGATGCTCCCCCAGGGGATGCTGTAGCAGTAGAGTGTGGAGTTTGCCATAGGACCACTGCGCCATATCCTCGGTGCCGAAGTGTTGGTATAGCCGCTCGAGAGCTCGGCGGAAGCTGTGCTGGAGCACCTCCTCCAGGGTTTCGCGCGCGGGAGTCCGGGGATTGTCAAACCACGGGGAGTCCGGTGTGCGTACCAGCTCCATCAGGCGGCGCAGCGACAGATTGCTCAGGAAGAGGTACTCCCGAAGCATGCGCGCCGAGAGGTGTTGTCCAAAGGTCTGTTCCAGCAGCTCTTGCAGGAGGGCAGCGAAGATGCTTGCAGCGGGGATGTGCGGGGCGAATTCGTATCCCCAGTTCTCAAGCAGCGCAACAGCGGTGCTCTCCTGAGGCAAGCGGCTCAGACGGCGCAATCGGGGAAGCAGTTCGCGCAGCAGCTCCCGGGCATAGGGCGAGACCACATCTTGTTGCATCCAGCGCATCTGCAGAGAGCTGGCTCGCCCCCGTTGCAGGAGCAGCTCCACAATGCGCTGCGCACGCTCCGGTGGCTCCCAGATGTAGGAGAGGTAGCGCTGGGAACGGCGGAACAACTGCTGGTTCGCGCTCACGACAAATCCCTGTGCAGGGTTGAACAACGGCGGAAGCGACGTCAACGAATCCAGACCCTGCCAGCGGTAGCGGGCGTCCCATCCAGGTAGCGGGAAAGCCCAAACCCACTCCGGAAGGGTCGTGTCCCGCCGGGGCAGGAAGCCTGCAGGCTGCACCCCGATGTTGCCGCGACGATCGGCGTAGACGAAGCAGAGGGCTGGGACGCCCCAGCTCCGCAAGGCGCGGCGGAATCCCTCCCATGAGCGGGCTTGCCCCAGGCGATATGCCGCAAGTACCTCGTCGCTTGAAGTCGAGGCGGTCCAGCGCAGACTCACTCGGTAGCGCCGGAGGAAGGGATTCCGCACCGTATCCCCACGCCGCCGAAATAGTAGCTGCGGCGCATTGAAGAGATGGACATCGGAGATGACGACCCCGTTGTGCGAATGCAGGAACTCCAGCTGCACCGGCGCTTGATGGCGAACGGGGATGTACTCACGCCGGCGTTCAAATGAGCGCCACTGCGTGCCATCCCAGTAGCGGAAGGTGTCGGTGGTGTCGAGCCGTTCGATGAAGAAGTCGCAATCATCGAGCATGACGTTGGTGACGCCCCAGGCAATCTCGCGGTTGCGCCCGATGATGATGAGCGGCAAGCCCGGAAGGGTAAGCCCAGCGGCGGTGTACTCCGGCGAGATGAGGGCAACCGGATACCAGCGCGCAGGCAAGCCCAAGACCAGGTGAGGGTCGTTTGCCAGCACAGCTGTGCTGCCGCTGCGGACCGCCCAGGCGTTGCTCCCGTGAGCAGAGCCAAGGCGCCAGCGCTGCCCCAACGCCGTCAGAGCCGTTGCCCATTGTGCGAACCCCTGCAGGGGGAGCCTCTCAAGCCCCAGCTGAGCGGGCGTATTCGCCGGCGGCGGAGGCGGGGCAATGGGGAACTCCTCCAGTACCGCCGGTGCTGTTGGCGAAGAGCTGGGCAGCAGCTCTCGGGCGCGTTCCAACCCCAGCTCCGATGCCAGACTCCCGCAGGCGATATCGCTCCAGAAGGCAAATGCCAGGTCGAACGCCATCAGGCGGGCAATTGCCAGTGAATGCTGCGGCTGCCAGGTGTCGGGTGCATACGCCAGGAGGTCGAATTCCAGCGGGAGACGGTCCCGGTGCTCGCTGAGCCAGGAGTTGACGCCGGAGCTGTAGGCGCTCAAGATCCGGCGCGATACTGGGTGCAATCGCTCCCAGAGCTGCTGAGCTAATCCGGCAAAGTTCAGCGCCCGCATGAGGTAGTCCAGTGGCAAAGCTTCTTTGCCCAGAATTTCGGCAAGCCTACCGTAGGCGACGCGCCGCAGCAGATCCATCTGCCAGAGCCGGTCCTGTGCATGGAGGTAGCCCAATGCAGCAAAGGCGTCCCAGTCTCGTTGGGCAACAACGGTGGGGATGCCCAGCGAATCGCGCCAGATGCGGACCGTATCCGATAGCCCCGCAACTGGTGCTGAAACACGTTGCGGAGGCAGGCTCTCCCACAGCAGCACCACTCCGCCAATGGCAAGAGCGATGGCAACGACCAGCACCGTCGCGAAGAGTTGTGCCAGCGGGAAGCGCCTCATGCGTACGCCTTAGAGCCACCCCTGCGCACGGTACCAGGCAACGGTTTCGTGCATCCCCTCGGCAAGCCCGACTCGTTGGCGGTATCCCAGCTCGCGGCGTGCCCGCTCGGTCGAGCAAATCCAGTAGGGCTGCAGCAGGTCCCGTCCCTTCTCAAAATCGAACACCGGCGGGCGCGAAAGCAGCCACCCGGAGACCTCGGCGATGCTGGCAACGCCCATGACCACAGCGTGCGGAATGCGCAGCCGCAGAATTCGGCGCCGCCCCAGGGCAACGCGGGCGATCTCGCTGAGCTGATACCAGGTGTAGAACTCCTCGGAGCTGATGAAGTAGACCCGCCCAATGGCAGCTTCGGCAAAGGCTGCCAGCAGAATGCCTTCGACCAGGTCGCGCACGTGCACAAGACTTAGGTACTTCTCGCGCAGCCCGATAATGGGAGCAAGCCCGTAGCGAATTGCCCGGAAGAAGGGCAGCGTTGCCGCATCACGCGGACCATATACCGCTGGCGGGCGCACAATCGTGATGGGCAGCTCGGTGCGGGCAGCGAGCACCACCTCTTCGGCTGCTTGCTTGGAGCGACCGTAAGCGGTGATGGGATGATAAGGGGTGTCCTCGGTGACGGGCTCGCTCAACGACGGCGCCGGTCCCACTGCTGCCAGGCTGCTCAGGAAGAGGAAGCGCTGTACGTTCGGGGCAAAACGCAGAGTGGCGTGCAATAGGTTTGCGGTTGCATCCCGATTGCCCCGCAGGAACTCCTGGAAGGTCCGCGCAGCGATGAGTCCGGCGATGTGGAAGACGATATCCACGCCCTGGAGGGCTCGGGGGAGTGTGTCGGGAACATCGAGCGAGGCTTCGACGAGTTCGACCGGTTTGCCCATGAGCCAGCGCCGGTTGCTGCTTCGGCGCACGATGCAGCGCACCGCGATGCCGCGTTCCAGCAGCGCATCCACCAGATGGCTTCCAATGAAGCCGGTTGCACCTGTGACCAGAGCTTGCATCTTCGGCTGAATTCGTTGGACGGCTTCGGTTCAGAGGTACTCCAGGAGGTCGTGCCGCGAGATCACTCCCAGCAGATGTCCGAACTCCGCCAGCACAATTGCGGGATGCTCCCGCAGGATGTCAATCCCGCCTTGGATGCTGGTGTGGGCATCCACAACGGGCAGCGGCTCTTCCATGTATAAGCGGACGGGTTGCTCCAGCACGTGCCGGTCGTCCAGCAGAAGCTTGAGAAGGCGATTTTCACGCACTGTGCCTACGACGTGGCGGTCTTCGATGACGGGGAGCTGGGATAGCTCATACTGCTGCATCAGTTGCAGCGCTTCCTGGACGGGCTGGGTTGGGGAGACGGCAACGAGTGCGGGTACACGTCCGTGCGCAAGCTTGCTCTGCAGCACGGATTTGAGCGAGAACTGCCCCACATCGAGCAGATGATGCTGCCGGAGCCATTCCTCGGAGTGGTGCTTGGAGAGGTAGCGCTCGCCCGTGTCGCAGATGAGTGTGACCACGACGGCATCGGCCGGCAGCAGCCGGGCGACGTGCAGCGCAGCGGCAACGTTTGTCCCCGAGGAGCCACCGCAGAAGATGCCCTCCTCGCGTGCCAGACGGCGCGCCATCAGGAAGGACTCCCGGTCGCTGATGCTGATGACCTCGTCGATGAGCCCGATGTCCAGATTGCCTGGGATGCGCTCCTGCCCAATGCCCTCGACCAAGTAGGGAAGGGCTTCGCCAATGCGACCAGTTTCCTTGTAGCTTTTGATGACCGAGCCGACTGGGTCGGCAGCGATGACCCGGATGGCAGGGTTCATGCGCTTGAGGAAGCGCGCCACACCCGTAATTGTGCCACCGGTACCGATTCCGGAGACGAAGTGGGTGATGCGCCCTTCGGTGTCGTGCCAGATTTCGGGTCCGGTCGTCTGCTCGTGGATTGCCGGATTGGCAGGATTGTCGTACTGGTTCAGCATAATGGCGTTGGGCAGTTCCTGTGCCAAGCGCTGGGCAACGTTGAAGTAGTACTCCGGGGAACTGGGGCTTGCAGCCGAGGGGACGATGAGCACGTCAGCGCCGAGTGCCTGGAGGTAGCGGATGCGCTCTTGCGAGGCTTTATCGGTCATGACGAAGAGGCATTGGTAGCCCTTGATGCGGGCTGCCAGCGCCAGACCAATTCCGGTATTGCCGCTGGTGGGTTCCACGATGAGCATACCCGGGCGGAGGCGCCCCTCGCGCTCGGCAGCCTCGATCATGGCAATGCCAATGCGGTCCTTGACCGAGCCGCCAGGATTGCGGCTTTCCAGCTTAACCAGCACCGTAGCGGCAATCCCTTCGGTGACGCGGTTGAGCTTGACCAGAGGGGTCTTGCCGATGAGTTGCAGGATGTTGTCTGCATAACGCATGGCGCACTGCGTGGCTTGAGCACCACGAAAATAGCGCTTGCCCCCAATAACAAACAGCGCCGGGCACCACGCCCGGCGCTGTCGTTGTGCAACACGCGCTGTCGGATTACTTGGGCTGTTCGCTGGAGGGCTTGCTGCCCTCCTGCTTGTGGCGCTTGGCGTGCTTCTTCGTTTTGTGTGGCTTGGCTGCGGACTCCTGCTGCGTCGTTGTTGCCTCCGGCTTTGCTGGAGTTGCCGGAGTTGCAGGTGTTGCTGGCTTCGCTGGAATCGCAGGCGTTGCCGGCTTGGTCTGCTGCGTCTGTGCAGCCACCCACAGGGCGCCGCTCACCAGGAGAGCTAGCGCCGCTACCATGAGGCGCTTCATGGATAGGACCCAAGAGGTTCGACATGTACCCAACTGCACTGCGAAATTGCCCGCACAATGCTGAGCGAGCAATGGAAGGAAATGACAGCAACCACACAGGTTGACAATCGGAGGCTAACGAGTTGATGAACGCGCGTTCAGCAGAGCCGCTGTATGCCGTTGTGTAAATTCGCGCCGCACAGAGAGGGATGCTGCCATGCAGCTGCTCAACTACATCGCCGGACAGTGGGTACCCAGTCGGAGTGGGCGCACCTTCCGCAATCTCAACCCTGCCGATACGCGGGACTGCGTGGGGGAGTTCCCGCTCTCCTCGGCAGAGGATGTGGCGTTGGCGGTAGAGGCTGCGGCGGAAGCATACCGGAGCTGGCGTCTGGTGCCGGCACCGCAGCGGGGCGAAATTGTGCGCCGCGCCGGACAGCTCTTGCGGGAGCGCAAAGAGGAGCTGGCGCGGGCAATGGTGCGCGAGATGGGAAAGCCATTGGTCGAGGCGCGCGGCGATGTTCAAGAGGCAATTGACACTGCCGATTACGCTGCATCTGAGGGACGGCGCCTATTCGGCTATACCACGCCGAGCGAGCTTCCCAACAAGGTCAACCTCTCCTTCCGTATGCCCGTAGGAGTTTGTGGGATCATCACGGCGTGGAACTTCCCCATTGCTGTGCCCTCCTGGAAGATCTTTCCCGCGCTGGTCTCCGGCAATACGGTTGTCTGGAAGCCCTCCGAGGACGCTCCCCTGTGCGCGAATCTCTTGGCGCAGATTCTGCAGGAGGCAGGGCTACCGCCGGGCGTCTTCAACGTTGTCCATGGCGATGCAGAAGCCGGGGAAGCATTGGTGCGCCATCCGGGCGTGCGCCTGATTGCGTTCACGGGTTCGACTGCCGTCGGACGCCGTATCGCCACACTCTGCGGCGAGCTCAACAAGAAGTGCTCCCTGGAGATGGGCGGCAAAAATCCGCTCATTGTGCTGCCGGATGCGGACCTGGACTTAGCCCTCCAGGGCGTGCTCTGGGGAGCGTTCGGCACAAGTGGGCAGCGCTGCACGGCAACCTCGCGGCTGCTCCTGCACCGGGATATTGCCGAGCACTTCCTCGAACGGCTCTGTGCTGCAACTCAGCAGCTTCGGGTGGGCAATGGGCTTGAGGAAGGGGTCAACGTCGGACCCATCATCAACGCGCGGCAGTTGGAGCGGATTGAGCACTACGTTGAGCTGGGACGACGCCAAGGGGCGCGGCTTCTGGTGGGCGGACATCGCCTCACGGAGGGCGAGTATGCGCATGGCTACTTCTTCGCCCCGACGATCTTTGCCGATGTGACGCCGGAGATGACCATTTTCCGCGAGGAGATCTTCGGTCCGGTGCTATCGGTGACGCTGGTGGATTCGCTCGAGCATGCCATCGCCTTGGCAAATGATAGCGATTACGGGCTTTCCTCGTCCATCTACACGCGTGATATCGTAGCGGCTTTCCGCGCCATTCGCGATCTGGAGGCAGGCATCACCTACGTCAATGCCCCAACGATCGGGGCAGAGGCGCACATGCCCTTTGGCGGTGTGAAGGCAACGGGCAACGGGCATCGAGAGGGTGGGTGGACCGTGTTCGACATCTTCACCGAGTGGAAGACGGTCTACATTGACTACTCTGGGCGGCTCCAGCGGGCGCAGATCGACGTAGAGCAATGACGCAGCAGCTCCCTGGCATAGACTACGGGCAACTCCTTGAGGAGCTGCAGCGGCTCTGGGAGGGAGAGCGCAGTCCTCTGCCGCGCATGGCGAATATGGTTGCCTTGCTCTACCGACGGCTGCCGGAGGTTAACTGGGTTGGGGTCTACCTGCGTGAAGGGCAGGAGTTGGTCCTGGGACCCTTCCAAGGGGCGCCGGCATGCCAGCGGATTCCGCTGGGGAAGGGGGTGTGTGGAACGGCTGCGGTTCGGCGGCAGAGCATTGTCGTACCTGATGTATCGGGCTTTCCGGGCTACATTGCTTGTTCGCCGGAGACGCAGGCCGAGCTCGTGGTGCCGCTGTGCTGGGAAGAGGAGCTCTACGGTGTGCTGGACCTGGACAGCCCACGTCTGGGACGCTTCACCGAAGCGGATGCGCGCGGGCTGGAGCAAATCGTTGTGGAACTGCTCCGAGAGACCGATCGCGAACGCTTGTGCCGCTACTGCCAGGGATAGTGATGGGAGGCTGTGTTCGCCACTGCGTTGTGTTCGCCTTTGGTGTGCTGGGATTGCGGGCGCAGGTGGTGGTCAACGAAGTCATGCCCGTTCCCCCTGCAGGGGAGCCGGAATGGGTCGAGCTGTTCAACACCGCCGATAGCGCCGTTGCACTGGAGGGGTGGTGGATTGCTGACCTCAAAAGTGTGGTGCAATTGCCGGCACTTCGATTACCGCCAAGAGGATATGCGGTGCTGACCCGCGATACGGCAGCACTGCTGGAGGCACGGGCGATTCCGTCTGAAGCGGTGCTCGTCGAGCTCCGCCTGCCGACATTGAACAACACCACAGATGCGGTCGTACTGCGCCGACCGGATTCGGCGGTGGTGGATTCCCTCTTCTACTCGATGCGGTGGGGAAAGGCTGGGGTTTCACTGGAGCGACGCTTGGCTACCGAGCCTGCGCATGCCTCCTCCAATGTGCAGCCCTCGATTGCACCCACGGGAGCGACGCCGGGAGCGGTCAATAGCGTCACGCCGGTTGCTGCAGACTTTGCAATTGTAGGGGTCGAAGTCCGGGGGATGCCGCCACAGCTGCAAATTACACTGCGCAATGCCGGTGAGGAACTGGCACAGGCAGCACACGTTGCACTCTGGATTGCTCAAGGAGGACAATGGCAGCTTCGCCGGCAATGGCAGCTTCCGGTGCTCTCTCCCGGCAAGCAGCAGACGGTGGGGGAGGAAATCGAGAATCTCTTTTCGGCACAGGAGATGGGACGCCGATACCGCTACCGCGCCGCTGTCACGGCAGCAGAGGACCAGCGGCGCTGGAACGATACAAGCGCAGGTGAGCTGTTCGCCAGCGCGCAGCTGCTGGCGGTGCGCATCAACGAGATTCTGTACGAGCCGCACCCTGGAGAGCCGGAGTTTGTGGAGCTGGTGAACCTGTATCGGGACACAGTGGACTTGGCGGGCTGGACTCTGGAGGATGCCTCGGGGAGGCTTGTGCGAATTGGGGAGGGAATCCGAATTGCGCCGGAGCAGTTTGCCGTTATTGCAAGTGACTCCACCATCACCACCAAACACCCCCAAACCAAAACCAACCTCACCATCTCCACAGACCTCGCACTCAACAACGACGGCGACCTTCTGCTACTCCGCGATCCCAACGGGGTTGTAGTGGACTCGCTGTATTACCTTCCCTCCTGGCATGACCCGTTCCTGAGCGGTGCCACGCGTGGCATTAGTCTGGAGAAGCTCAATCCAGAACTCCCCTCCGCCGCTGCTTCCTCCTGGAGCAGTTGCGGAGCACCTGAGGGAGCAACTCCGGGACTGCCTAACAGCATCGCGATTCCACTCGGTGGCGGCGGAGAGGTGCAGGTCGCGCCCGCTCCTTTCCGGTTGCATACAGGGCAGCGCACCTACTGTCTGGTGCGGTACCGCTTGCCCTTCCGTCAAGCGCTGCTGACGGCACGGGTGTACAGCGAACAGGGAGAGCTTATTCGGACCCTTGCGCATGTGACCTACACGGCTGCGGAGGGCTCTCTGGTATGGGATGGGCGGACGGAGCAAGGGGAACTGGTGCCTCCGGGCGCCTACATCCTACTGCTGGAGGCGCGGGATCGGGAGAGTGGGCGCGAGCATCGGAATCGGTCTCTCATCGTCGTGACGCAATGAGCGGTAGCTGGCGGGCGGCACTGCTGATTGCCCAGCGCTGGTTCCTCCTGAAGCAGCACTGGGGGATTGCCCGGCTTATCTTCTGGTTCTCCGTGCTCGGCATCTCGATAGGAGTATCGGCGCTGACCATTGTGTCGAGCATCTTCAAGGGGCTGCACGACAGCATCTACACCGTACTGTTGGAGCAGGAGCCGCATCTGCTGTTGCTCCCACAGCAGGGGAGAGCGCTGAGGGAAATCAGCGTGGTGGATTCGCTGCTGCAGTTGCCTGAGGTACGGCTAAGGGTACCAGTGCTGAGCGAGCGCGTCGTCGTCGCACACCAAGGAGCATTAGCACCGGCGCTGTTCACGGCAGCGGCTGAGAGCCTATTGCAGAGAAGCACACTGCAACGGGGTATCTTGCTGGGCGAGCCAATGCTGCGGGCGCAGCGAGCGGTGCTCTTGGGCGCAGCTCTTGCCGACCGCCTCCGAGCCTTGCCCGGCGACACGGTGGAGCTTCTGACTCCAGCGGCACTGGAGCGCCTGGCACTGGGAATCCCCGCAAGGAGAGCAGCCAGCGCCGTTGTGGCTGGGATTGTGCGCCCTGGGGTGATCGAGCAGAGCTCCTTAGCCGTCTACGCCGACACCGCCTTCGGACGCTCCCTCATTGACCTGCCACCGGGTAGCTACAGCGCAGTACAGGTGTGGTTGCACGACATCAAGTACACCGATGCCGTGGTGGCATCCCTGCGGGAGGAGTTCGCCCGGCATGGCATCGCCGTCCAACCCTGGCAGGAGCGGCACCGGCAGCTCTACGATGTACTGCGGCTGGAGCGCTTGGGGACGACACTGGTGCTGGCGCTCATCGTGCTGGTGGCGACGTTCGGGGTAACGGCATCGCTGGTGATGAGCGTTGTGCAGAAGCAGCGCGATATCGGCATACTGCAGGCATTGGGGATATCGGCTCGCGAGGTGCAGCGGATCTACCTCTTGCAAGGCATTGGCGTTGGTGCCATCGGGACGGTATTGGGAGCCCTTCTAGGCGGACTCTTCTACTGGGGGCAGCGCCGCTACGGCTGGTTGCGCTTAGACCCTTCGCGCTACATCCTTTCGCAGGTCCCGGTGGAGCTCTCGGCATGGGATGTTGCCACGATTGGGCTGATTGCGTTCACGCTGGCGATAGTGGCGGCGCTGTATCCAGCGGCCCGCGCTGCACGGCTCCACCCGGCAACCGTCCTGCGGGAGGAGTAGGGAGCACCCGGTAATTTTGCAGCTGTAATGCGCTACGGCTGCCTGCTGCTCGGTGTGATTGCGGTGCTGGAGAGCGCCTCCCAGGTGCTGGAGGATGATACCCATTTCACCGATGTGGGCAACATCCGGCTGACGGTGAGCAACTTCGGCACCATCGGGCACGGCTTCAGTAAGTGGCCGCAGCAGCCTTCGTGTGAGTACCCGCGCGGCAGCGGCATCGAGCACCTCTTCATCGGAGGGCTGTGGGTGGGTGCCCGCACCAACGCCGGCGGCGAACAGCGCATCGCCGTCTCCACCGCCGCAGTGGATGTCGCTTCCGTGCGCTACTCCAGCGAAGGCTTCGAGTTCACGCCGCTTGCACCGCTACAGATCCGTTCCTCGCTCCCCACGGACCCCTACTACAGCCCGAAGGCGATTTCGCATCGGGACTTCATCGCCGAGTTTACCGATACCAACCGCATAGCGCCGAGCACGGGGCAGCCTATCCCGAACCACACGCCGCTGGGTCTGCGGGTCCGCTTGGAAAGCTACGCCTGGAACTTCCCCTTCGCCGATGGCTTCGTCATCCTTTCCTACACCATCACCAACGTCAGCGCGGCTCCGCTGGAGAGCCTGTACGTGGGGCTTTGGGCAGATGCCGTCGTGCGCAACACACGCCTGGTGGCTCCTCGGGGGTCGGCGTTCTACAGTGCCGGAGCCGAGGGCTTCCTGGAGGAGCATCAGCTCATCTACGAATGGGATGCTGCCGGAGACCGTGGGCTGGCGGATAGCTACGTTGCGCTGAAGTTCCTGGGCAGTGAACCAGCCACTGCTACCGTGACCTTCAACTCCTGGCAGTTCCGTAACACCACGGGCGATGAGTGGACGCAATCCCCGCAGGATGATCTCAGCCGCTACCGTCGGCTGCAATCGAGCTTTTTGGGACAGGTCTCCTTCGAGCAAGCCCGTGCGCTGCTGCGCCAGCCGAGCAATCGCTCGATTCTGCTCGGGGTAGGACCCTTCGAACGGCTGGACCCTGGAGACTCCATCCGTGTGAGCTTTGCGGTCATCTGCGCAAAGAAGCCCGGCGATCCCGCCGCCGATACGGAGGAGAGCCGGGTGTACCTGCTGCGCTTTGCTCATTGGGCACAGCGGGCGTACAACGGGACGGATTTCAACGGCAACGGGCGCTTGGACCCGGACGAACCCGATCTGCGGGGCGATGGAAGCATTGTGCGCTTCCTGCTCCCCACGCCGCCGGAATCCCCACGAGTGCGCCTGGCGCTCGATGCAGGCGAGATCGTGCTCTACTGGAGCGATAACGCCGAAGCCTCGCGCGACCTCTTCACAAACCGGCGCCACTTCGAGGGCTACCGACTCTGGATCGCCGGACCTGCAGCAACAGCGCAGGATTCGCTCCAGCTCCTGCGCCAATGGGACGTGCCCGGCAACGGCATCGGCTACGACAATGGCTTCGAGGAGCTGCGTATCCGAGATGCCTCGGGAGCGCCTGTGCGCTACTTCTTCGATGGCGACACGGTTGGCTACGTCTACCGCTATCGCATCGGGAACCTGCTCGATGGGTGGCTCTACCGGGTTGCGCTGACGGCATTCAGCTCGCCGGACGAGCCCAATGGCATCCCTTCGCTGGAGTCCAGCCCGCTTGCAACGGAGCTACTGGTCATTCCGGGGCGACCGCCAGTGCGATTGGATACGGTCGAGCGGGTGGGCATCTACCCGAATCCCTACCGGCTCGGCGCCGCCTGGGAGCACGGGCGCTCCGAGCGTGGGCGGAAGGTGTACTTCTACAACCTCCCGCGCCGCTGCCGCATCCACATCTGGAATCTTGCCGGCGATCGAATCGCCCTCCTGGAGCATGTTGCGGGGAGCTCGGAAGGGCAGGAGATCGGCTGGTACACTGCCGCCGGTGTGGGGAGCACTCTCCATAGCTCCGGCGGACAGCATGCCTGGGACCTACTCACGGCAAAGGACCAACCCATTGCTCCGGGCATCTACCTTGTCATTGTCGAGGACTTGGATAGTGGAACCCTCCGCGTAGGGCATTTGCTGGTCATCAAGTGAAACCAAGCAAGGGGAGCTGCGATGGCATGGCGCGTGTACGGAATTGCCGTGCTGCTGTGTGCGAGTCTGTGGGCGCAGAACTACCCTCGGGTGCATGTGCATGAGATCATGACGCTGCCGCCGGATTCCCTCGCCGTTGGTTCGCTGCTCTCGCCACGGCTGGGGGATACGGTACTGCTGGTGGGCATTGTCGCTGTGCCGCCGGTACTGGACCCGGTTGCCGACCGACGTCCACTGCTGTGGGCAGGGGCGCGCTGGGTGACCTTCCTGCGGGATTCCAATCCAGAGCTCACCGCCTACGCCGGCATCAATGTGCTCCAAGCTGATACAACGGTGACGAGCACCTACTTCGACCGCATCCGCCCAGGGGATTACATCGAGGTGCTGGTGCGTATTACGAACTTCCCCACCAGCGCTGATCCTGTGCGGAATCGGTTGGGTCCGACCCAGGCGGAAGTCATCACCGGTGCGGCTGCCCGACCAGTGGAGTTCCTCGACTACGAGCGCCCGCTGCCGCAGCCTGTTCCGGTGCAGATTTCGGACTTCTACACCGGTCCGGTAGGAAGCGGCGTCCCCAATATCGTCAGCGGTTCGCGCTACGTCGGCATGCTCGTGGAGCTGCACGATGTCACCGTCGTTGCCAATCAGCCCGTCATTGTCCTTTCGGACGACCAGGGCAATCAGATGTACATGCGCGATCAATCGGGCTACTTCACCACGCGGGCGCATCGCTTGCGGGATTTCACGCCCTACCCCATCGGGCAGCGCATCCGGCGCATTCGGGGCTACATTACTGCCAGCACTGTTGGCGGGCAGCCACAGTCGTTTATGATCACGCCCGTGTATCCGGAGGACGTTGAGCTGGGCACTACTCCACCGGTGATTACCTCGGTGAGCCGCGATCCTGCGCGCCCGTTTCCCAGCTCTGCTGAGGCAGTTCCCATCCGAATTGGGGTTCGCCGCGGAGATTATCCTTTGAGCGCGGTGCGCCTGGTGTATGTGCAAGGGCAGGATACTACGGTGCTCACTGCCCAGGCGCTCGGGGATACGCTCTTCCTGGCGGAGATTCCTCCGCAGCCGGCAGAATCGCTTGTTGCCTACTGGGTGGAAGCCGTCGACAGCGCCGGAACCCAGGTGCGCATGCCCGTTCGTGGGGTCTACTTCTACAAGGTGCTCGACCGCGCGCCCAAGATTGCCGATATCCGCCACACGCTCAATCCCGATGGTTCTTCCGGGTATGTGGGCTTCCGCGTGACAGTCGAGGGCGTCATCACAGCGGACACCTCCGATATTCCCAACAACGCCTCGCCGCGCATGTACATGCAGGACGACACCGTTGCCTTCTCCGGCATCTGGCTGCATACGAGCGCGACGACCGACCCACTACGCAGCTTCCGGCGTGGGGACCGGATTCGGGTCTCCGGCATCGTTGCTGAGCTGGGGGCACGGGCACAGGATCGGCAGGTGACGGCGCTGACGGCGCTGACGTTGGTAGACCGCAACGGGGATGGGGGCTTCATCTCTTCGGGCAATACTGTGCCGCCCGTCTTGGTGACCACGCGAGAGATTGCCGGACGGCGTCAGGGCGAGATGCCCGCCGAAGGCTGGGAGAGCATGCTTGTGGAGCTACACGATTGCGTCGTTGCCGATTCCAATGCCGATGCCCCCTCAAACTTCGGCGAGTTTACGGTCGTGGATGCTGAGCTCTTCGACACCCCTCAGGAGGCAAGCGCACGGCTGCGCGTGGAGACCGACGATGGAGCTACCAGCTACGGCACGCGCGGCACCGATGGCAAACAAGTTCTGCAACGCGGACAGCGTATCCGGCTGCTGCGGGGCATCCTCTTCTACAGCTTCGGCAACTACAAGCTGGTGCCGCGCAAGGATGAGGATATCGTGCTCGTCTCCGACGTCGAGCATTACGGCGGCGCGGCTTCGGTGCGCATCTTCCCGCAGCCGGCGCGCGAATGGGTTGAGGTGGAGCTGCCCGAAGCCCTCCGCAGGCAGTGGCTGCACGTGGAGCTGCACGATCTCCTCGGGCGCACCGTTGCGCAGTGGCGCCTCCTCTGGGATGCGCCAGCGCTGCGGCTCTCCACTGAGGGAATGCCCTCGGGACTTTACCAACTGCTGCTGAAGTCTCCGAGCACGGTGCTCAGTATACCGGTTCGCATTCTACGCTGAAGGATGGTCGAATTCAACCCGTTTGAGCTGGAGCAGGTCGCTGCTGCATACGACCGGTGGTACGAAACCCCGCTGGGGGCATTTGTGGAGGCACAGGAGCTGGCGGCGCTGGAGCAGCTCCTCCCGCCGCTGCCGCCGCACAGTGTTGTCGTGGAGGTGGGTGCCGGGACCGGTCGGGTGAGCGCCTGGATTGCCCGAAAGGGCTATTCCGTCATTGCTGTTGAACCCTCGGCGGCGATGCGGCGCTATGGGGTGGAGCGGACCTCAGGCTTGAGCGTGGAGTGGATTGCTGCGCACGCTTCGATGCTACCCTTTTCCGATGGTGCGCATGAGTGTGTGCTCCTCTTTGCAACGCTGGAGTTTGTTGCCGAACCACAGCGTGCGCTGCGGGAGGCGCTCCGAGTGCTCCGCTCGGGCGGCTTCCTGATTGTGGCGTTGCTGCATGCGCACAGCCCGTGGGCGGCGCTCTACTGCTGGCTGGGACGCCGCGGTGAGCTTCCCTGGAGTACGGCGCGCTTCTACACACCCGAGGAGCTCGAAGAGATGGTCGGGCTCCCAGCGCAGGCGCGGGCACCGGCGGTATTCTGCGCACCCACAGCAGCCGAGCCCTTCGAGGAAGCCGACGCCGCTGGACGCCGGGCAGGCAATCCACCAGCAATGGTCATCCTGCGATGGGGCAAGCCATGACAGTCTCCGCAACCGTTGCCGTCTATCCGCTGCGCCAGCCCGATTACCGTGCGATCGAGGACGCCATCGAGGTGCTCACCCACTCCGGACTCAGCGCCGACGTGCAGCCGATGCACACGGAGTTGACCGGAGAGCTCGACGCACTCTTCGAGGCGCTTCGGCAAGCCTTCCTCGCTGCAGCTCGCCATGGGGTCGTGGTCATGACGCTCACGCTCACCAATGCCTGCACGCCAACGCCACGGCAGGAGTGATAGTCCGGAGCCCGTTGTGCCGTTCCGCACTCGGGCTGCACGCGATCGGATTCGGCTGCAGGGGCACGATTGCCTGGATTTCCTCCAGCGGATGAGCACTGCTGACCTGCGTGCGCTTGAACCCGGCGCTGGCACGGCAACGGTCTTCCTCACCGAGAAGGCGCGCATTCTGGATGTTGCCTGCCTTCTGCGCACGGGTGCAGAGGAGGTGGAGTTGCTACTTTCCCCAGGCGCTGGCGAGCTCATCTGGCGCTGGCTTCGGCAGCATCGCTTTACCGAAGAACTCGAGCTTGCACCCCCAGAACGCTGGGCTGGGGTGGAGCTGCACGGCATCCAGAGTGCCGAGGAGCTTTCCGCACTGCTGGGCAAGGAGGTACACTTGCGGCAGTGCCTTGCATGGGGAGATTGGGCAGTGGTGGAGCTGGAGGGCATCTCAGTGTGCGTGGTCGCCGTTCCAGGTCTCCGCGCACGTGGAGTGGCATTGCTTGCGGCGGAATCTGTGTGTGAAGGGCTCCAGAGGCGGCTTGCGGGTATTCCAATGGTGGATGAGCCGACGGCAGAGGCACTGCGGATACTCGCTGGCATTGGGCGCTGGGGAGCTGAATGGCGCCAAGACTACAATCCCTTCGAGGCGGGGCTGGAGAAGCTCGTCAGCCTGGACAAGGGCTGCTACGTGGGGCAGGAGGTACTGGCACGGCTGCAGACCTACGGCAAGGTGCAGCGCCGCCTGGTGCGGGTGTGTGCACGGGAGCCGCTGCAGTCCGGCATGCAAGTCCTCTGCGGAGAAGTTTCCGCGGGCGAGCTTACCAGCGCTGCTTATGCACCGTGGTTGCGGCAATGGGTTGCCCTGGGCTACGTGCGTCGGGAGTGCTTGGAGCAGGGTGTTCCTCTCTATGCGCAGACACCCGCCGGGGAGAAGCTCTCGCTCGAGCTCTGTTCGGTGGCAAATCCAGGCGGGTGAAGGAATGCCCATTGTCTTCATCACGGGGGCAGCGCGGCGGCTGGGGAGAATGCTCGCCCTGGAATTTGCTCGCCGAGGGTGGGATGTCGTGGTGCACTACCGCAGCCATGCCGACGAGGCACAAGCAGTGGTGCAAGAGATCGCGCGGCAGGGACGCCGTGCCGTTGCCGTCCGTGCTGAGCTCTCGCAGCCGCTACAGGTTCGGGCTGCCTTTGAAGAGGCGCTCCAAATCGGCGTGCCGGACGTGCTGATCAACAACGCTGGAGTCTTTCCGCCGCGAACTCCGCTGGAGAGCCTCACGGCTGAGCTCTGGCAACGGACGCTGGAGAGCAATCTCAGCGCAAGTCTCTACACCAGCCAGGTCTTTGCCCAGGTGCAGCAAGGCAACGGACGCATCATCAACATCGCGTCGGTAGGAGCATTGGAGAGCTGGCGCGGGCGCTTGCCCTACAACGTATCCAAGGCAGCACTGCTGCAGTTGACGCGAAACCTGGCGCTGGAGCTGGCTCCGCGCATTACGGTCAATGCCGTCTGCCCCGGCATCTTGCAGCTGGAACCCGAGGAGGTGCTTCCGGTGCCTGTGGAGCGTATTCCGGCTCGGCGCTACGGAGATGCGCAAGACGTCTTTGACGCCGTCTACTTCTTTGCAACAGCCACCCCGTACATCACGGGGCAGTGCCTGCTAGTGGATGGAGGGTACCACTTGCACTGAGAAACCGATGGAGGACAAGCTTCCTGCCGGGCAGCGTCCGCCGAAGGCGTATGACAACCCGGAGTTCATCCATAGTCGGGATGCTCGCGTCCTGCGCATCCTGGCGGAGTATCTCTACCCGGAGCACCGATTTCGTCGCATGCGAATTCGCAATACAGTGGTCTTCTGGGGCTCGGCGCGCTGCCTGTCGGAGGAGGAGTTTCAGCACCAGTGGGCGGCGTTGCAAGCGCAGCTCCAGTGGTCGGACAATCGGCAGCGGGCGCACCTGGAGCAGCGTCTCCGGGAGTTAGAGCGCATTCGACCGCTGACGCGCTACTACGAGGACGCCCGTACCCTAGCTCGGCTCATCACCGAGTGGTCGCTGACGTTGCCACCTGCGCGCCGGTTCGTCATCTGCTCCGGTGGTGGACCCGGCATCATGGAGGCAGCCAATCGCGGCGCGTACGAAGCTGGCGGCATCTCCATCGGGCTGGGCATCAGCTTGCCGCACGAGCAGGTTGCCAATCCCTACATCACGCCTGAGCTGAACTTCGAGTTCCACTACTTCTTCATGCGCAAGTTCTGGTTTGTCTACCTGTCCAAGGCGATGGTGCTCTTTCCCGGCGGCTTCGGGACGATGGACGAGCTCATGGAGGTGCTCACACTCGTGCAGACGCGCAAAATCCGCCGTCCACTCCCGATCGTGCTCTACGGGGAAGAGTTCTGGCGCAATGCGATCAACTTCGAGTACCTTGTCGAACAGGGCACGATATCACCGGAGGACCTACAGCTTTTCTGCTACGTCAGCGATCCGCACTCGGCGTTTGAATACCTGCGAGAACGCCTTGCGCGAGTCCATAGCCTTGGGGCACCGTATGAGGAAGCGCCGTAGAACAGCTGTAGAGCGGGGGATGTGGGCGATTGCACTGCTGCTGCTCTCTGGCATTGCCGTTGCAGGAGAGCTTCGCTGGGCTCCGGAGAAGCCACAGCGCGGAACCTCGATTTCGGTTGAGTACATCCCAGATTCCGCGCGCTTTGCCCCCGGAGAGCCGCTTTGGCTCTATGCCTACGAATTCGATGCCGAGCGCGGTTACCCAACGCTGCAGGAGGTGGAGCTGGAGTACCAGCGCACGCGGAAGCTCTATGCGGCAGCCTTCCGGCTGGATACGGCAACGGTGTTCGTGCTGTGCAAGGTGGGTAATGGGCGGACCTTCGACACGCGCGGAGGCAGGTTCTGGGAGATTCTGATGCACTGCGGCAGCGGTCCGTGTCCGGAAGCGCTTCTGCGGGCAGCACTGTCACGCTTTGGAACGCTACAGGACGAGAGTTGGCGGCGCGCTCCGGACTTGTGGGAAGCCGAACGATTGCTCCAGCAGGTCGTAGAGCTGCGTCCGGAACATTTCGCCGCGCGGGTATGGCTGCTTGCTGTCCGAGGGCGGCTGCGCAAGCTCGAACGTGCGGCGCAACAGCAGCAGCTTCGGGAGCTGCTCGCCCAGCCCTATCCGGAGACGGAGGGCAACATGCGGGCAGCCCTGTGGGCGTTGAATGTGCTGGGGGAATCCGACCGCATGGAGCGGCTCGAAGAGCGCATCCTGAAGGAGTTCCCCACGTGGGAGCTGGGGGAGGAGATTCTGCTGGTGCGGCTCAACCGCGCAGCCGTAGCGCAGCAGTACTATGCCACTGCCGAGCGCTTTCTGCGGATGTTCCCCAATTCTCCGGGCTACGAGCACGTGTACGTTCTGCTGGTGCGGGCGCTCCTGCAGAATGAGCGCCCGGGAGAGGTAGAGCAGCTCTTCCGGCGCTTCCCACGGGTACCGGCAGCTGCCTACGCCGAGCTTGTCCGCTACTGGTTGGAGCGGAGGGAGAGTCAGAAGGCTGCTCCCTGGGTGCGGCTGATGATGGCGCGCTTTCAAGAGCAGCGCATGGGGCGCATGCACCGCAAGCCCCGCTACCGTAGCACGGTGGAATGGAGCGATAGCGACCGCCTGCTCCATGCACAGCTCCTTGCATTGCAGGCGCGCTTCCTGCGGCAGGAGCGCCGTGTGGAGGAAGCCATCGAGCGCTACCGCGAAGCCTGGTCCGCCTACGGCGACCGCTTCCCCGCGGAGTTAGCCGAAGAGCTCGTCGAGGCGCTGCGCGTGCTCGGGCAGCACAAGAATGCCTTCGGTGTCTGCACCGAGGCGCTGCTGCAGTCCAGAGACAGCGACACCCTGTGGGCGCAGTTCCGCGAGCTCTTCCTGCAGGTGGTCGAGCCCGATAGCGCTCGGATGCAAGCCGAGATGCTGCGCCTTCAGGAGCACGCTGCACAGCTCCGGCGAGCAAAGCTGTGGAGTGAGCGCCTGGATTGGGATCCCCCAACCGTGGTGGATAGCCTCGTGTACTCGCTCACAGGGGATTCCCTCCGTTTGAGCCAACTGCGCGGGAAGGTCGTGCTTGTAGACCTCTGGGCAACTTGGTGCCAGCCCTGTCTGCGTTCCTTCCCCAGCGTGCAAAAGCTCTGGGAGCTGTATCGCGAACGCGAGGATGTCGCCTTCGTTGTGCTCAATGTCTGGGAGCGTGCACCTGACCGGCAAAAAGTCGTGCAGGAGTTCCTGCACAACAACCCGCAGTACACCTTCCCCGTGTACCTGGACCCGGCAGATATCGTGCCGCTGGGCTTCGGCGTGACGGGGATTCCAACCCAGCTCTACCTTGACCGCTCCGGTCGCCTGCAGTTCCGCTCCACGGGCTTCAGTTCCGAGGAGCTGTATCTGCGCGATATGCAGGACCGGCTGGAAGCGCTACTCCAGCAGCAGTAGGTCTCACCACGTAGGGCATGTCCATGCGTGCGCTCATCCTCCTGCTGGGGCTTGCAAGTGTGGCGTCGGCGCAGGTGAGTGTGACCTTCTACGGCGGATTGGCAACGCCTGGGGAAGCAGTCAACGATGTGTACAATCGCTCCGAGCTGCGCAACGGGGACACTCTGCGCAGCATCGTGCGCGATGCCGTGCGAATGGGCTACCAGCTGGGCATCCGGACGCTCACCGCAGTCCATCCCAATGTGCAGCTCGGCGGGGGAATTGCGTTGGTCCGATTCCCGCAGACGCGGCTCTACATCACCGACCCACAGAACGGCGACACGGTGCTTGTGCTAACGTCGGTGCAGAACTTGGTGCCGGTCAGTGCCGGCATTGCTCTGGGTACCACAGTCTCGCTCCTGCGGCTCTATGCGCTGGCGGAGTTGACCTACACGCTGGTGAACTCCTCAACCGACATTGAGCAAGGCGTGCTCTCGTTTCCGTTGGCGATCGGCTCGCAGAGTGACCACCGGGTGGGCGCCGGCATTGGAGCTGGAATACAGCTCTGGCTTGGCATCCTGGGCATTGGAGTGGAGGGGCGCTATTCGGTTGCCAACCTCATCGGGCGGACAGGTGGGGAGCGGCGCAAGGATTACGTCTCGGCAGTACTCCTGCTCTCCTTCGGCGGCTGATTGCCCAATTCCAGCACAGCAGCTCGTTCGGCAGCATTCAGGATGCGCCATTGCCCTGGCTTCAAGCTCCACAGGGAGAAGTTCCCAATGCCGACCCGCAGCAGCCGCAGCGTAGGATGCCCGATAGCGGCGGTCATCCGGCGCACCTGGTGGTATTTGCCCTCGGTGAGCTCAATAGCAATCCAGGAGGTGGGGACAGTCTTTCGCAGCCGTATTGGGGGGTGCCTGGGAGGGACCTCCGGCGGGGGCACCAGGCGCCATGCTCGGCATGGGCGCGTACGGTGCTTGCCCAACCGCATTCCCGATTGGAGCCTCTGCAGGGCTTCCCCCGAGGGCACCCCTTCGACCTGGACCCAGTAGAGGCGGCGATGCCGGAAGCGCGGGTGCAGGAGCCGGTAGACAATCCACGGCTCGTCGCTCAGCAGCAATAGCCCTTCGCTTTTGGCGTCCAGCCGCCCGACGGGATACACTCCCGGTGGGAAGCCGAACTCCGCCAAGGTGCGGAAGGGCGAGCCCTGGATTGGTCGAAACTGCGAGAGCACACCGTATGGCTTGTAGAAGGCAATCAGCATCGGGCACGGCACTGCAGCAGCCGGTTGCAAGAATAACTGACGCGCGTCCCGAGCCCGTGAGTGCGTCCGTATTGCAGGAGCTCCTGCCGCGGCTCCGCGCTGCGTATGCGGAGCGTTCTGCTGCGTTGCGCCAGCGCTTTGAAGAGTTCTGCCGCACGGGGAGCGATCCGGCAGAGAGCTTCTACGAGCTGTGCTACTGTCTGTGTACGCCAGCAACGAAAGCGGTCAGTGCCCTCAAGGCGGTCGAGCAACTCCGTGCATGCGAGTTCTTCCAGCGCGGGCTTTCCCTCCAGGAGCTGGAGGCGATCCTGCGTGCGCCGGAGCACTACGTCCGCTTCCATCGCCAGAAGGCGCAACGCCTCTGGCAAGCCTGGCAGGAGCGTGGGAGGATTGTTGCGGTGCTGGGAGATTCACAGCACCTCTTGCCGCAGCAGAAGCGGCGCTGGTTGTGCGACAATGTTGCCGGACTGGGGATGAAGGAGGCGTCGCACCTCTTGCGCAATACGGGGCATCGCGGTGTGATTGTGCTGGACCGGCACGTCCTGCGCTGGATGCGTCGTCTGGGGCTGCCCGCGCCCGAACATCCTCCTGCTGGGGCTGCATATCTGGAGCTGGAGCAACACTTCTGCGCTGTGGCGCACCAGATGGGCTTTGCTCCGGAGGAGCTGGAGTTTCTCCTGTGGAGTCTGGAGGTTGGGGAGGTGCTCAAATGAGGTGGTACGGAGAGCTGGAACGCCTCTTGCACGATCGCCGGAGTGGCTCACTCAGCCTACTTGAGCAGGCAGTGCATCTGTGTGCGGAGATGGCGCGTGCGGGAGCGGCTCCGGAGGATCTCGTCGCGGCAGTGGAGCGGCTTCGGCAGGCACACCCGGCGATGGCGTTGCTGTGGAATCTCGGGCAGCGTCTCAGGGAGCATGCTGCACAAGGGGGAACAGCAACGGAGCTGGCGCAGAGCGCTCAGCGCTTTGCAGAGGAGGTTACCGAAGCTGCCCACCAGGCGGTGGACTCGGTCGCGCGCGAGCTCCCCTCCGGGGCTTCGGTGCTGACGCATTCTGCCGGCACCCAGCTCTACAAGCTGCTACGGCGCCTACGGGAACTGGGCAAGCAGATCGAGCTGTTCTGCACCCTATCGCTGCCGGGAGGGGAGGGAGCTGCCCTTGCGCGCACGGCGCGTCGGCTGGGGATGGAGGTTTGTCTTGTCTGTGATCTGCAGGCGTATGGCGTGCTCAAACAGGCACAGCTCCTGCTCCTCGGTGCGGACGCGCTCTGCTTGGATGGTCTGGTGCATAAGGTCGGCAGTGCTCCGCTGTCCTATCTTGCTTGGATAGAGCATCGTCCAGTGTGGGTGCTGGCGTGTAGTCAGAAGCTGCTCCCACAGCCCTGGAGCGAGGAGTTCGAAGGGGAAGCCCCGCCGTGCCTGCGTTCAACCCTTCCGCAGCGGCGCGTGCTGTACGATTGCACCCCGTGGGAGCATCTCACGCTGGTGGCAACGGAGCAGGGGTTGCTCTCGGCTCAGCTCCTGCGCAAGCGGCTTCTTGCCCTTACTCCCGAGCAGCCGTCGAACCGAAGTCAATGAGCAAGGAGAAACGCATGGTACCCGCCAGCGGGTGGTTCTCCTCGATGGTGTTGATGTAGTTGAAGTCCAGCGTGAACATGTCGTAGCGGATGCCGGCACCGAAGGTGATGAAGCGGCGGTTGCCCAAGCGCGAGGGCTCGGTAAAGTAACCCAGCCGCAGCGCCACCAGTTGCTGGTACCAGTACTCCATGCCCATGGCGAGCTCAACGCCGGGGTTTCTCCACGCCGTGATAAAGGAAGTCGGAAGCGCATCCGAGCCCAGGCTATCGCGCCGGACCATGAGCTTGGAGACGTCAAGGGCGAACTTGAGGTCGTTGAACTCATCTTGAACTGCTTGCACTGCCAGCCCCAGCCGCAGGTTGGTCGGGAGTGGATCGGCTTCGTTGCGGTAGGTCATCTTAGGACCGATGTTCTGGATGTTGAGCCCCAGCGCCAGGCGATCGCCGAGCTCTACGCCGGCGATGCGGAGCTGGCGCGGCTTCCACAGGACTCCCAGGTCAAAGCTACCGCTGGTGCCGATTCCGGCAACGGATTCGCCCGGGGCAGCCGGTGCAAGGTTGGAGCGGATGAAGCGGAGCTGAATTCCCGCGCCCAGGTCATCCGCGATGAGCGTTCCATAGGAGACTCCGAGCGTGAACTCGTTGGAGCGGAAGGTGCCCAGGGTGTTGCCAAAGTTATCGGTGCGCACGAACTCGCCCAGGTTCATCAGGATAAAGTTCAGTGCCACTGTGCCATCCAGCTCCTCGAAGTACTGCCCTGCGGTGGCGTAGCTGTAGAAGAGGTCGGCGTTGAACTGCGGAAGCCACCGCGAAAAGCTCAGGGCAACTTGGCGTGAGCGCAGGAAACCCAAGCCGCCGGGGTTCCAGAAGATGGCGTTGATGTTATCGGCAATGGCAGTGCCTGCCTCGCCCATCCCACTGGCGCGGGCATCTGGAGAGATGAGCAAAAAGGGCACGGCTGCTGCTCCTGCTTGTGCCCACAGCGCCGGTGACGCCAAAAGGAGCATCACCACTGCAAGCGCTCCAATGTTCTGCCGCATGGTATCTTCCGTCTGCTGTCCAACTACCGCACAATCACAAAGGTCCCGCGCACACTGCGGGACGGCTCCGAGAGCAAGCGCACCGTATAGACGTACACGCCTGGGGCTACAGGTGCACCCTCAGCGGTGCGCCCGTCCCAGGCGAGCTCAAGCTGCCACGTCGGCAGCAATTGGAACTGCTGGTCGTAGACGACCCGACCCCACAGGTCGGCGATTTGGAGATGCGCCGGTTCCGGAGCTGAAGCACTCGAACGCAGGCGGATGCGCAGCGGGAACTCTGTTGCGGGGTTTGGAAAGACCTGGGCATCGAAAAGCACGGTGGATTCGGCAATACGGAAAGTTGTCTGCGCCTCGCTGAAGTTGTTGTAGATGTCCCAGGCGCGCACTCGGACACGGTGGAGCCCAGGGGAAAGCCCCGCCAGTGGCTTCATTGCAATACCCTTGCGCGGGTCCTGCAGTAAGGGTTGGTACAGTGGCGTCAGGTCAATCGGCTTTGGGTCATCGTCAATCCATGCCAGGATGCGATGTCCAACGCCGGCTGCGGTGTTGATGCCAGAGGCGTCCTCCAGCTCCACGAAGAGCACCGGCGTGGAACGCACGATGTCCCCGGGTCGGAAATGGGGATGATCCAGGTAGAGCCGAATGGTGGGACCGAGCGTATCGAGTGTGCTATCGGGAGCGATGCCTTGGATAGAGAGCCCCGGGTGTGACCCCGCAGCACTGCGCCCGTCATCGGCAAAGGCGCACAGGTAGAAGCGTCCGCGCTCACCGGAGAAGTCTGCATCCAGCGGCATGCGGAAGGCAGCGTTCCAGCGCCCGTTGCTCACTGCATAGGTGCCCTGGTGGAGTACCGGACCCACTCGCGTGAAGCGGTATGTGGTGATGCTCCCTTCCCGAATGGAGAGCTGCACCGGTGCATCGGTCAGCGTTACAAGGAGCTGCCCGGAGAAGTCCTCCAGAAGCCGTTCTCCGGAAGGGTCCAGGATCCGCCCAGAGAGCCGCACCACCTGCAGCGCGGAGACCATTGAGGCAAGGGAGTCACTCCCGACCGGGTGCCCGTTGATGGAGTCCAGTGCGACCACCGCCGTGGGCAGGAGTAAGCGCAGGCTTGGGTCGCCCAACAGCACGAACTTCAGGTCATTGAGCCCAGTGCGGAGCTGTTTGACCAGCATCTGGACTTCGCCCAGCGTCGGGTAGTCGCCCTGCGGGGAGCGCCGCAGAAGCCGGTCGTAGAACTCGTAGAGGAGCTGTGCATTCGGGGTGGAGTAGACCAGCCGTGCTGCTCCGAACGCCGCGATGGCACCTCCCAGAGGGCTGAGCAGTATAGCTTCGGCGCCGCTGGGGGTGCGTGGATCGTCATAGCGCACGAAATCGCAGGTTGCTGCGGTGAGGAAGAAGAGGCGGCGCAGATTCTGGAATTGCGGGATGGTCGTCTCGCGCTCCAGCACCTGCTCGTGTGCCCAGAGGCGTGGGTTACCGTGCCCAATCCAGTTGAGAATGGCTGTGCCGGCATTGACTGCAGCCACCAGGTCGCGTGTGACCTCAGGCTTGCGCCGCCCACCGGGCAAGTTTTCCGTGGGGTACTCTGCCAGGTAGAGCTTACGCTGCCAGAGCCATTCGGGGAGTCGGTTCGATAGCGTTTCACTCTGGTCGGTGTGGATGCTGCCGTCGCTTCCGTAGCTGGTCGGACCGTCATCGGCGACGAGCGTGATCGTTGCCCGCCACAGCCCCAGATCGGAGGCGGTCTCGTAGAGGCGCAGCTTCTGCAGCACGTGCATGCCCTCGGCGTCGGAGTTGATGGGCATGCGACCGATAGCGATATCGGGAAGGCGATCATCGCCTTGGATCCAGGTGTAGTAGTCGTCGGTGCAGTAGCTATCGATGGCGTTGAAGACGTCGCCGTCAGAGCTCCGCGCAGACTGATAGGTCGGTACGAAGTTGGGCTGCCGCGTGCTGATGTTCTTGTAGTCGTAATGCCCGTCGCCCCAAAGCAAGACCCAGCGCGGAGGAATGCTCCAGGAACGCAGTGCCCATGCCAGGAAGTTGCGAATCGCAGTGGGATCGGGGTTACCAGCAGCGAACTCGGTGTAGATCTGCTCGGTGGTCACCACCATCGTGGCGATGCCACGCCCTTGCCGGTAGCGTTGGTATTCTTGCGCAGAACCCAAGAGCTGGGGATGCGTAATCACAACAAGCTCGGCACCAGGAGCCTGCAGCAATCCGGCAACCTGGACGAGCTCCAGCGTTGCCGGTTCGAGTATCCGACCGCTGACGAAGAAGCGCCGAGGCACGCCGGAGTCCTGCACGAAGCGTACAACGAAGCTGCCGGGCGCTCCTGCAAGGTTGGTCAGCAACTGTGGAGCCACAGGATCGGTGACCTCGAAGCCCCAGAGCGGTCCTCCAGAGAAGCCGGTGACAGCGATCTCGATCACTCCCGACCAGCTCGGGTCTGTCCACCACTCCAGCTCGTCCCCAACGGCGGTGAAGGCTCTGGGGAAATGCCATTCGACCCAATCCACATGCCCAAAGCCCGTGGCGTAGCCATCTGGGGCATAGGTGAAGCGCAGGGTGGAGCGGTTATCCGCCGGAAGTGCTGATGCCGGCAGGCGAACGGTGACGATGCCCGATGGAACTGCCTCCGTGTATCCGGAGGTTCCGCTCACACTGCCGCTCCAGAGCTGCTGATTTCCCTCCCAGACCGTAAAGCGGGCGCGGCTCGTTGCGCGGTTGACCACGACGAAGCGGTACAGCACACTATCGCTGCGTTCCAGCCCCGCCAGCGGCATCGTGTAGACAACGGGGATGGCGGCGTCCAACATCGGACCGAGCCATTCGCGTCCGGAGCCCAGCGCAAAGGGCTGATAGAGCTCCTCCTCGATGAAGACCCGGGCAGTGTGCAAACTCGGGCGCAGTCGTACAGGACCCTCCGGCGGGGGAAGAGGGGTTGCGCGCAGTCCCGGCGTTCCGCCCCAGGTCAGCACGTAGAAGGTGGTGTTCGTGTAGGGATTGACCCAGTGGCGGAACTGCCCTGAGCGGTAGTGGAAGCCGCGTGGGGCAGCGCCGTAGAAGAGAATCTCCTGGAGCTCGCCTGAGGCGTTCGTCCGCACAAGGATCGGCTGCTCCTTAGGGAGCATCTGGAGGGCTTGTTCAGAGCGCTCCTCCGGCAGAGGAGCCCCTCCAATACCGAACAGCTTCAGCGTAGCCACCTCCTCGGGGGCGATTCGGACGCCCAGCTGCTGCAACTGCTCCGCTGTGATCCGGTAGACGCCCTCGCGCTGGACCCCAATCCGCACCCACCTCCCCGGAGGGATAGACTGCAGAGGCAGTGCGGGAAGGCTTGAGCCAGTTCCAGCCACCAGCTCCGCTGGAACCGACTGCGGACGTAAGCGGACCCGGATGCGAGCCGACTCCAAGAGCTCAGCGCCATCGCCCTGCGCACGCACGCACAGCAACTCGCCGTGTGCCAGATGCATTCCCCGGGCAATGCCGGCGTAGCGGATTCGCGCCCACCCCTCGGGAACAGAATCCACTGGCGGTGCCTGCCCGAGAAGTTGCCCAAGCTGCTCCGCTGTCGGCAGACGCCAGGCTACTCGGCGGGTGCGCAATTCCACAAGCTCAACTGCCTCGATCGCCGAGGGTCCTGGAACCTCTACCGCAAAGCGGACAATGGCGGCAATGGGCTGGGTGAGCGCGGGACCTGCGATGGTGGCATCCGGAATCTCCGGCAGGGTAAACCCGCCGGGCAAGCTTCTCACCCGTACTGCGGGAAGGGTGTACTGGAATTCGATCTCCTCAGCCGAGGAGCGCAGTTGCTGGAGTCCCTGCGGTAGAGTGTACGCCCATCCACTTCCGCTGCCGATGAGCAGCACCAGGCATAAACTGCGCCAGCGGAGCATCCCCTGCCATGATTCACTCAAACAGGCAGTAGCGTACGTGCACTCCGCTGCCCCTTTCTGGTTACACCGACCGATTCGGCTGCTGTGGACGTATCAGCGCAGCCATACGTGTAAAAAACAATGCCCTGCCATCTGGGGAAGGTGATGGCAAGGCATGCAGCATAAAGAGGAAGTGGCGACTCGCGTCGCTGAGCGGGAAACGGGACTCGAACCCGCGACCCCGACCTTGGCAAGGTCGTGCTCTACCAACTGAGCTATTCCCGCATGCGCAGTGCAAAATTACGAAAATTTCCCGCCGAGTATCACCCTCCCTCCGGCGCTGCCCCACGGCTCTCAGAGGCACCACGCGCAGGGAGAAGCTCATGGCTGGAACAATAGCGCGTAGCTCTCTGCTTCCATCAGGAAGCGCTCCGCCAGGGTGCCCGAAAGCGGATGTAGCCAATCCATCCGCTCTGGATGCCATTGCACTGCCAGAAGGAAGCCGCGTCCGGAGGGCTCTGCCCACTCGAAGGCTTCGATGACGCCATCTTCGGCAACGGCACATACACGCAGCGGCGGAGCTAACTCCGCCACCGCTTGATGATGAGCGCTGGCAACATCTGCCTCGTCCACCTTCGTGTACTTGTACAGTAACGTGGCAGGCTCCAGCAACACTCGATGGACCGAATCCCGCCCCTCCGATTTCCAATGTCGCAGGAGCGGACGCCTGGGGTACTGCTGCTCCAGGTCCGCCCACAAGGTTCCACCCAGGGCAACGTTGAGGAGCTGTGCACCGCGGCAGATCCCCAACACCGGCAAGCGGTATCGCTCCAGGGCTTCGTGGACCAGTGCAAATTCCAGCTCATCGCGCTCCAGATCTGGCGGCTCCGTGCAGAGTTCCCTATACTCCCGATGCCCGTACCGCTCGGGTGCAATATCGGGTCCGCCAGTGAGGACCAGTCCTGCACACTGGGCGAGTACTTGCAGCGGTTCGGGAGTGCGCGAGAGGTCCACTGGCTCCAACGTGGGGTCAACGGAGCGCAGCCACTCGATGTAGCGTTCGTACTTCGGTGCGCCCGAAGCCTTCGAGAAAGCAATCCGCATAGGCTCCTCCCCGCAGGACTGACCAACGCCCATTGGGCAGACGTGTGCGTGGGGCTTGAAGTGTCTACTCGGCAACGATCCAAATCGAGCGGTTCAGGAAGCGCCCCTCGGGGAGACTCTCCGGGAACTTCCACTCCCGGGGTAGCGGTGCCGTCCGCAGGTGCAGCGAAGGGGACAAGCGGCGCAGAAACTCCGCCGTTGTGCGTGCGCGCTGTTCGACAAGCTCTGCATTGCGCTGCTCTGTGCCCAAAGCGTCGCTGCTGCCGTAGATGATGAGTCGGCTCCCCGGGGGGAGTACACGGACGAGCTCTCGGAGCAATGCTTCGGTTTCAGGGCGAAGTGCCGCGCTGTTGTAATCAAACCGTAGAATTGCCCGGAGTCGCTCCAGTGACAGCGGCAGGGTGTCGGTGGGGAATTGGCTCAGCTCCAGCGTGGCATGAGCCTCCGTCGCGATGCCGTAGGCTGGGACCGTTGCTCGAATCCATAGCGGAAGGAGCGCTACATCGGCAGGAATCTGGCAGCTGAGCGGCAACTGCACGCGCCCGCTGCAGGAGCGCAACCGCAGGAGCGTATCCGAACAGCTCCACCACAGCTCAAGTGTCGCAGTATCTGGGATTCCAGTGCAGCGGAGCTGTACCTCCAGAACCCCTTCCAGTTTGCGGAGGCGCTGTCGGTACAGGTACTCCATCGTCGGAGCATTGCGGAGGATGAGCTCTGCGCGGCGGTTCTCGGCGCGCCCTTCGGGGTAGGCACTGCTGGAGGGCGTGCGTGGCAACACGCTCCACTGGGTGCGGATCCGCTCTGCCGGAGCTCCCAAGCGCACGAGCGCCTGTGCAACGCTCTGCGCGCGTTGCTGTGCCAGCGTTATACCGCCGGGCTCATCCTCGCCCGATGTGGATGCCTCGATGAGAAGCTGCGCCTGCGGATAGCGCGCCAGGAGCTGCACAATGAGGGGAAGTATGTACCGGTGCGCTGCAACAGCATCCAGGCTGTTCCACTGCTCCGGCAACGGCAGTGTGTCGAGCACATAGCGTTTGGGCAATTGTGCTGAATTGTGCTCAAAGAAGATTGCTGGCACCATTGGGACCGTTGCCAAGAGTTCCCAGCCGGTACGTAGGCGTGCTCGGAAGTCCAGCAGCTCCAACTGCAACGCTGGTGGACTTGGCTGTGCTACCGGCGGTGGGGCAGGCTGTGGCGAGGTCGGAACGGCTGGAGCAGCAAACTCCCAGCGCAAACCGCTTTCCAGCCGGAGATTCCAGTGATGCCACGGAAGCGGAGACACCATGCTGGTGAAGCTCATCTCGGCAAGTAGCCGATGCACCCACCAGAGTTGCCTTCCTAATGGCAGGCGGTACGCAATCCCAAGGCTTCCACCCAGCACGGCAGCGCTACGGGAGCGAATTTCCCCGGCAGCGATCTCCCGGCTTCGGCTGCGGCGCCCATCCGGGAGCAGGAAGTAGAGTGTCTCCGGAGCAATCAGGCGCTCCCACTGGGTGTACTGCGCCGAAAGCGGGATCGCCCCACGCAGCCCGCCCAGGAGCTCAACGCGTTCCCCAAGAGGCAGCCAGCCAAGGACGTACAGCTCGGCAAAGCGCCAGCGACTGTGGAGTTCAACCGCTGCAGATGCCGATACGACCTGACTGCTGAGACTGTCGCGGAAGGGAAAGATGGAGGAGTTCTGCAGCACGGCGCCGCGTTCGGCAAGGAGGAGCCCAACTTCGAGCGGGGGTGCAGCACCCCAGGGTTTGATAGAGGCCGCTACCGCCCAGTGTCCTCCGCGCCCGGATTGGAGCAGCCCGCAATCCAGGATGCCATCCAGGCTGCGCAGCTCTGCCCTGTGGAGAGTGTATCCGATGCCACCGCGGAGCTCCACAGCCGGCTGCGCCGTGCCGCGCGTTCCCAGGATGGCAGCCAATGCAATTGCCCACCACCGTGCACTTGTGTTACCCATCGGCCCTGCAGTTCTACCCTGGAGCTTCCGGCGCGGACTATGACGCTGCTCCGTGCGTCTTATGGCGTGGAGTGAACGTGACACCTTCGAATGACCATGGAGCCAACGCAGCCGGCTAACGTACCCGACATCAACTCCGCGTACGTGCGCGAGATGTACGCGCAGTACGTGCTCGACCCGGAGTCTGTTCCTCCAGAGTGGCGGCGCTACTTCGAGCAGGGTGGGGCAATCGAGCCGAGTTCCGAGGGGAACGGATATCCGCTTCCGCAGACTGCTGCACCGACAGTCTCGCCAGCAGCTCCGGCGTGGATTCGCCCTGGTGACGAACTCCAGCCGCTGGAGGGCGTCTTCGAGCGCATTGCGCTCAACATGAGCGCAAGCCTCCAGGTGCCCACGGCGACCACCTTCCGCATCATCCCGGCAAAGCTGCTCGAGGAGAACCGCTGGCTGGTGAACCGCTATTTGGAGCGTTTTGGCAAGCATAAGCTCAGCTTTACGCATCTGCTCGGCTGGGCACTTGTGCGGGCACTGGAGCGCTTCCCACAGCTCAACGATGCCTGCGCGCTCATCGGTGGCAAGTACTACCGCGTCCGGCGCCGCTCTATCAACTTGGGTATCGCCGTAGACATCGTCCGCAAGGATGGCACGCGCTCGCTCGTCGTGCCCAGTATCAAAGCAGCCGAACAACTGGATTTCCCCTCATTCGTTGCGCAGTACGAGGAGCTCGTTGCCAAAGCGCGGGCAGGACGCCTCTCGGTCGAGGAGCTCACCGGCGCCACCGTGACGCTGACCAACCCCGGGATGCTGGGGACGACGCTCTCTGTGGCTCGGCTCTTGGAGGGGCAGGGGCTGATCGTGGCAGCCGGTGCATTGAACTACCCTGGTGAGTTCCGCGCCGTGCCTCCGGAGCTGCTCGCGCAGCTTGGGGTTGGGAAGGTCCTGGCGTTGACGAGCACGTACGACCATCGCATCATCCAAGGAGCCGAATCTGGGGAGTTCCTTGCCTACATTGAACGGCTGCTGCTGGGGGAGGAGGAGTTCTACGCACGTATCTTCGAGCAGTTGCACATTCCGATTCCTCCGTTCGTATGGGCGGTGGACCGCACCAGCGAAGCCGGGGAAAAGCAGGAGCGCCTAACGCAGCTCATCCGCTCCTACCGCGTGCGGGGGCACCTGCTGGCGCAAATCAATCCGCTACAGGAGCGCTGGCACTACCATCCGGACCTAGATCCTGCGCAATACGGGCTGACGATTTGGGATCTGGACCGGCGCTTCTATGTCGGCGAACTCCTTGAGGAGCAGCACGCAACGCTGCGCCAGGTGCTGGAGCTGCTCTGGGAGAGCTACTGCGGTCCTATCGGTGTGGAGTACATGCACATCCAGGACCCGCAGCGGCGGGCGTGGCTGCGGGAGCGCCTGGAGCGGGAGCGCAGCTGGCGCGAGCTCTCGCCACAGCAGCGCCGACGCATCTATGAGAAGCTCCTGGCAGCCGAGCAGTTTGAGCAGTTCCTGCATCGGAGGTTCGTCGGGCATAAACGGTTTTCGCTGGAGGGAGGTGAGGCACTGCTACCGCTGCTGGATATACTCCTGCAGGCAGCCGCCGAGCGCGGTGTGGAGTACGTTGTCATCGGTATGGCGCATCGTGGACGGCTGAATGTCCTGGCAAACCTCATCGGCAAATCCTTCCGGCGCATCTTCGATGAGTTCGAGGGGGAGCTGGATCCGCTCTCAACGCTCGGCTCCGGAGATGTCAAGTACCACCTTGGTGCGCGTGGAGTATTCCGTACGCCCGATGGACGTGAGCTGCAGGTACTGCTGACCTCCAATCCAAGCCACCTGGAGGCGGTCGATCCCGTCGTAGAGGGCATCGCCCGTGCGTTGCAGGACCAGCTCGGAGAGGGGGGAACACGGCGGGTGCTGCCAATCCTGATTCACGGGGACGCCGCCTTTGCAGGGCAGGGGATCGTTGCGGAAACGCTCAATCTGGCGAAGCTCAAAGGGTACACAACCGGCGGCACCGTGCACATCGTAGTAAACAACCAGATCGGCTTCACCACGGAGCCCGCTGATGCACGCTCGACGGTCTACCCGACCGACGTTGCCAAGATGGTCCAGGTGCCAATCTTCCATGTCAACGGAGACGAGCCCGACGCGGTCTGCGCGGTCGGGGTGCTTGCATTGGACTACCGGATGCGCTTTGCCGAGGATGCGGTCATTGACCTGTTCTGCTACCGCAAGTACGGGCACAACGAAGCCGATGAACCCACCTACACACAGCCTCTGCTGTACAGGAGAATTCGCGGGCTGGTCCCCGTACGGCAGCGCTATCGGGAGCGCCTCCTGCGCGATGGCGTACTCTCAGAGCAGGCAGAGCGAGAGCTGCTGCAGAACTACGTGCAGCAGCTCAACCAAGCGTTTGCCGAGCGCCGAGCGCCCCAGGCAAAGGCAGCAGAGCTCTCTACGACCTCGCTTGAGAACCTGCTGCAGCCGGTGCAGACTGGGGTTCCGCTATCGGAGTTGCAGCTTGTAGCGCAAGCATTGGGGCGGGTTCCAGAGGGATTCCACCTGCATCCCAAACTCCGCGAGCTCTTCCGCCAGCGTGCGGAGATCCTCCAGCACGGAACCATAGACTGGGCAACGGCAGAGCTTCTGGCTTTTGGGACCCTGCTGCTGGAGGGTTTCCCCGTGCGGCTCAGCGGGCAGGATTCCCGACGGGGCACCTTCAGCCAGCGCCATGCGGTGGTGGTGGATACCGAGACAGGCGAAAGCTACATCCCGCTGAACCATATTCTTGCGGCACAGCGTGCGCACTTGAACATCTACGATAGCCCGCTGAGTGAACTTGCCGTGCTGGGCTTCGAGTACGGCTACAGCACGCAGATGTTGCACGGGCTGACCCTCTGGGAAGCGCAGTTTGGAGACTTCGCCAATGGGGCACAGGTCATCATTGACCAGTTCATCGTCAGCGGTGAAAGTAAATGGGGACAGCTCTCCAATCTCGTGCTGCTGCTGCCGCATGGCTACGAGGGGCAGGGACCCGAGCACTCCAGTGCGCGCTTGGAGCGCTTCCTGCAGCTCTGCGCAGAGGGGAATATCTACGTGTGCAACCCAACGACGCCAGCGCAGTACTTCCATTTGCTGCGGCGCCAGGTGTTGGCTCCCTTCCGCAAACCGCTAGTGGTGATGACTCCGAAGAGCTTGCTCCGCCATCCGTTGGTGAGCTCCCCGATAGAGTTCTTCACCGAGGGCAGCTTCCAGGAAGTGCTCGATGACCCGTATCTGCCAAGCGCCCCTGAGGAGGTAGAGGCAGTGATTCTGTGCACGGGGAAGCTCTTCTACGAGCTTGTGGAGTACCGGCGGGAGCGGGGATTCTCGAATGTTGCCCTGCTGCGAATCGAGCAATTGTATCCACTGCACGCGGAGAAGTTGGGACAGCTTCTCCGCAAGTACCAACGCGCTGAGCGGTATATTTGGGCGCAGGAGGAACCTCAGAACATGGGAGCTTGGAGCTTCCTGGCACCCCAGTTGCAAGTACTGCTGCCTGTGGACAGACCTCTCTTATATGCTGGACGTCCACCTGCTGCCAGTCCAGCAACGGGCTCCTCACTATGGCATGAGCAGGAGCAGCGCCAGCTTATCGAGCAGGCATTTCATCGAGCTGTGGCGGAGCCCCGAGTGTCGATCAGTTGAAGCTGTTCAAGCTCGACCCCCTTCAGCTCTTGCAGGAGCTGTAGGAGCAACCCGTATCGGAGTCCGTAGATGCTCACGGTGAGAGCAGAGAGGTTCAGCAACTCCATTATCACCCAAAGGATTGCTGCTCCCGCGGGGAGAATCTCTGCCCTGTCTGGATGGATAGCGGGGTGGGAGCGGCGGACCTCCAATGGCATGCTCCAGAGGCTTATCAACAGCTGCTGCACCTGCTCACGGCGGAGAGTTCGCAAGTGCGTTTCCCACCAGCGGGTGTAGGGAATACCGTAGGCAACTCCGGCTAAGGTAACGGGCGTTCCGGCGACAGCGATAACATGGTAAGGGGGCTGAGAAGACGGTACTACCGACGCAAGCTGTACGGAAACGCGTTGGAGGACCTCGTCGAGAGATAGCTGCTGTGCCTGCACCATCTCCCACAGTTTCACTGCGCCAATTGGGCTGCTGCTCCAGGAGTGGGGGTGAAGTCCATATCCCCAAGTCAGCTCTGTACTCCCTCCCCCAATGTCTATGACCAGTGCCGCTTCAGAACTTCTCTGGAGGATGGAGAAGGCGCTCCCAAGGTAGCTGAGCTGTGCCTCCTCCTGAGGCTTCAGAATTCGGGTGTGGACATTAGGGAGTTGAAAAATCTGAGCAATATTTGAAAGAACCTCAGCTCCATTCTGTGCACTCCGGAACACCGCAGTACCAGCGAGGAGAAGAGTGGAGACATTGCTTCGCCGACACAATTCACTGTAGTACGATGCTATTTGCAGGGCACGCTCTATCGCATCCTGTCCGATGCTACCCAATACCGAAGCGTAGCTTCCGAGTCGAGCGATGTGGTGAACATCTTCAATTATTGTCAACGTTTTATCACAAAGCTCGGCAATCAGCAACAGAAAGGTGTTGGTCCCTGCGTCAACGACAGCGAATCGCTCAGGCACGCTGGAGGACAGCACAACCCCATTCATCTTCGGACAGCACCTCACAAACCCGAAAACTCTTCAGCTCTACGTAATTGCTCAATAGCTCAGGGAGTTGTTCAGTAAGCACCCCTGAGAGGATGAGCAGTCCATCAATGTGTAGAAGTTGGGCGAACTTTATCCTAAGTTTTATCAGCAAGTTGTGTGTAAGGTTTGCGACAATCCCGTCAAACTTCCCAAACATATGAGGATCGAGCTCTTCGAGATCGGCTGCCCAGAGCCGTACTATAGACTCCACGGCATTGAGGTGCAGGTTCTCCTGCGCTTGTTCAAGGGCAAAGGGATTGTTTTCGACTGCAATCACTTCGCTTGCTCCTGATTTCGCTGCTACGATAGCCAAGATGCCTGTTCCAGTTCCAGCATCAAGCCAGCGCTGTCCAACTTTAATGTATTTCAACAGCATTGTTGCACTCAAGCGCGTCGTGGCATGGTGTCCCGTTCCAAATGCCATTCCAGGAACGATGTGCACAATGAGGTCAGCATCGGGATACTCAGAAGGAGACGGCGAAGTCGGGAACGGGTGAACAACAACCGAAGGGGTCAACCACACCGGCTGAAGTTGCTTGAGCCATTCCGCATACCAATCCTGTGAGCGTGTGCGCTCAACTCCGCGGAGTCGGAGCATGGGGAAGCCAAGATCTCGAAGGAGCTGCTCCGTCGCACTCCACGACTCTTGCGGAAGGTAGATGTGGAGCTCCTCTGCTGTTTCCTCGATGCCCGTGATCGGGAGCTGTGCAAGGTAGCCATAGAGGAGCTCGCGTTCGGCTTCAGCAAGCTCTATTCGGACAAGCACGAAGTCCTTGGACGACATTGATGTTACGGCAACGGTGAACGGTACAGCCACTCCAGCAACACTGTGCCGACAGCTCTGAGGGTTCCTTGCCCGATATTGGCAGGAAGATCGCGGGTTGTGTGCCAGTAGTGCTTGCGAGCTATTGGGGAACGATTGCCTACCAGTTCAGCATCAATGATGAGCGCCATCGGGATCCCACGCTCGATGAAGGGCAGGTGGTCATCAATGATTGCTCCTGCTGGAGCGGGAACGAAGTATTGCGGGAAAAGGCGCTGCCCGATCTCCCAGAGGCGTGCGACCAAATGAGGAGCTGCTTGCAGGGATTGATCCTCCATAGGAAAACGTGCCTGGCGGTCACCGACCAGGTCTACCACCGCGCCCCACCGGGGCAATCGGGGAAAGGGGTAGTTCCGTGCCGCATAGCGTGAACCCAGAAGGAAGTGCTCCACGTCCCCGGCACGACCGTAATCCTCTCCGTCCACCAACAGGATATCTACCCCGACCGGCGGGGGAGAAGCTGAGAAGATGCGCGCAAGCTCCAACAGAACAGCTACACCGCTGGCGCCATCATTTGCCCCGGGGACGGGAAGACGCTGTAGGGCGGGGTTCTCCTCCTCATCTGCATACGGGCGACTATCCCAGTGGGCACACAGGAGAATTCGCTCTGGATGCTCGCGTTGGAAGGAGGCACAGATGTTCCACAGGCGCAAGGATTGCCCGTAGACACGTTGCTCAAAGCCTTGGAGGAATGCGGTATCGGCGTACTGTTTCAATGTCTCAAGCAGGAAGTCTCGGCACTCAAGGTGCGCACGGCTGCCTGGAACGCGTGCTCCAAAAGCAACCTGCCGCTCGATGAGCTGATACGCGTGCTCGGCATCGAAGGAGGGAAGCGGTGGTGTATCCGCTGGCGAGCGCTGCTCCTGCTGTACCTTTTGTGTACATGCATGGAGCAACACCGCTGCAATCGCAATATGGAGGCTTCGTCTTCCAGCTGCGAAGAAGGGCATTGCTGGAATGCAGCAAGAATTGCACGCAAAACTACGCCAGGTGCGCCTGTTTGTCAGCGACGTGGATGGGACGCTGACCGACGGCGCGATGTACTTCACTGCAGAAGGCGAGCTCTTCAAGCGCTTTCATACCCGCGATGGAATGGCTATCGAACTCCTGCACTCTGCAGGACTGCTGACGGCGTTCCTCACCCGCGAACGTTCTCCCATTGTGCTTGCACGTGCACGCAAGCTCGGGGTGCACCATGTTATCCTGGGAGCTGTGGAGAAGGAGCTTGCTCTCTCTACCCTTGCGCAACAGCTCGCCGTCCCGATGGAAGCAGTTGCCTATATCGGCGATGATCTCAACGACCTCCCGGCAATCGAAATCGCCGGAGTCAGCGCATGCCCTGCGGATGCGGTGCCAGAGGTTCGGAGTCGAGTAGACTATGTCTGTAGTGCCCCCGGGGGCTTCGGAGCGGTTCGGGAATTTGCCGAGCTTATCCTGCGCGCCCAGGGGCATCAGCTCGAGCAACTTGTTCGGTATGGTGGAGTAGCTACCGGAGCAACCAATGAGCGAACGTGAGCATTCCTACGCCAAGGGATTCCTCGTTGGTGCGGTCGTCGGTGGAGTGATTGGAGCAGTATTAGCGCTCCTGTTCGCCCCTAAGAGCGGTCGGGAGCTGCGCCGGGATATCAGCCAGCGCTCCGAGGAGCTCTACACCAAGGCGCGCCACTACTTTGAGGAGCTGGGCAGCGAGGCAGAACAGACCCTCAACGAGGCTCGCCAGCGTGCCGATGAGATCGTGCAGACCGCTCAGCGTCAAGCCGAAGCCTTGATTGAAGGTGCCGAGCGTGCAATTCGTGAGGCCAAGTCTCGGACGGCTGCAGTGCGGGAAAGTATCCAAACGACGGTGCAGCGTGTCCAGCAGGCAGCAAAGGCAAGCGCTGAGGCGTTCGAACAGGAGCTCGGCTCTGTCCGTGAATCCACGTCCGAAGGAGAAGGCTCCCAGACCCAAGGCTGAGCAGCGGAGGAGTTCCCATGGAGTGGTGGCTGGTGGTATTGCTGGTTGCTGTGGCGACGGTCATCGTTGCCATCGGCGTCGCCTTCGTTGCATTGCTGGTGCAGCTCCGCAAGGCGGTGGCAGCAGTCAGCCTCGGAGTGGAGGAGGGACTCCGCTTGATTGGAGAGCTTCGCCGTCTACTGCTTCCGGCACTGGAGGTGTGGACCGCGACGGGGCAGCGCTTGGAGAAGACGCTCCACAATGCTGAACCGGCGGTTGCTTCAGCGGGACGGTTCGTGGCAACAATGGAGCGGATCGCACAGCGCATCGAGTCTGTCGAGGAGCGCGTCTACAGCCGCCTGGCACGCCCGCTGGAGGAGACGACCGCCATACTCGCAGCCGCCCTCAAGGCAATCTCGACCTTCGTGCGCTTCCTCACCAATCGCCGTGCGGCTACCTCGGCAGACTAATCTCGCTGCGGAATCTGGCGCGGCAGCAGCTCATACCTCCACACCCGCGCACCAGCGCTGTACAGCCCGAAGAGTAGCGCCGTGTACCCGATATCCCCAAGCAGCGAGTTCCGAAAGAAGGGAAGCGCTGCAACGTAGCACGCAACCAAGCCCTCCAGCGTCGGGGGATAGAGCTCGGTTAGTGCCCAGACGGCGAAGTTCGTCGTAACGAAAAATAGTATTGAGCCGGCAAACGCTGCACCGAGGGTTCGTCCCAACGTTAGCCGCCGCCGGAGAAACGCGCCGCCCCCCAGCGCGAGCGTAAGGAAGGTTGCGTAGACCACCGGCAGCGTGGGGTGGAAGGTGATGCTCCAATCGCCCGCGCGCAGTCCCAGAGCAACATCGCTCAGTGCCATGATCAGCAACGGGAGTGCAAAGCGCCAAGGCGACGGCAGCAGCGTGCCGCCAAACAAGGAGACCGCAGTCACCGGCGTCATATTCGGTGGGTGCGGGAGCAACCGCGTAATTGCTGCCACGAGGATGAGCCCAATGATGACGGTGAGTCGGTGCACTTCAGAGCTACTCCGTTCCATGCTCCGCTTCCTGTCTGCAGGGTATGACCACTTGTATGGCTGCGAAATTAGGCGGTGGGGGGTCTTCACAGTGGCAATGGGCTGCGTTGCGGCTCTTTGGCTCCAAGCGCAGCCATACCGTCCTGGCTGGATCGATACCGTCTACGCCTTCCGCCCCGGCATGGGGCAGAACTTCGGGCAGGACAGTGCGTACTTCCCGCGCAATATCTTCGGACCGCCGGACTCCAGTGCCCGCCCCGATCGCCCCTCGGCATCGCCGGAGCAGATCTGCTCGCTGGGGCTGGGCGGAGAGATCATCGTCGGCTTCAAAGGCATGCTGCTGCGCGATGGACCGGGACCGGATTTCGTCGTCTTCGAAAACGCCTTCTTCAGCCCGATAACGAGCAAGGTCTTCGCCGAACCCGCCCTCGTTGCCGTCAGTCGGGATGGGGAGCAGTGGCTGGAATTCCCGTGGGATACGCTCACGCTGGAGGGCTGTGCGGGGCGAACTCCAACGAATGGAGCAGCCGAGCCGCTGGACCCCGTATCCGCCGGCGGAGACTGGTTCGACCTGGCTTTGCTCGGCGTAGACAGCGTCCGCTACATTCGAATTCGAGACCTGACCTGGTGGCTCAAAGAGCGTCCATGGCACCCCTTCTGGGACCCGACGCTGAGCGGCTTCGATCTGGACGCTGTGGGAGCGCGCTTTCTACAGCCCATAAACCCTTCAACTGTAGCGCCAGAAGGAGAGGATACAAGGCAAGCCTCTCGGCTGCTGCTGGCTTCCTGCATTCGGGCTGAACAGCTCGGAGTAAGCGCTGGAACCCCGTACCGGCTCTACAGCCTCGATGGACGTTTGCTGGAGAGCGGAGCGCTTGCGTGGGAGCTCTGTCCGGCAACGCCACTGGCGCTGCTCGTCGTGGGAGAGCAGCAAAGGGTGCTACTGCGAGCCCCGTAGCTGGGGGCGAATGGCTTAGTTTACATAATGTCCCTTATCGTGCGGCTTAATGCCCTCCGGCAATTCCTTAGGCACCTCGCGGTGGAAGCTGCACCGAAAGGCTCCCTACAAGGTGACGGTGCGGGAACGGAATCTCGATGCCTTCCTCGCGGTACCGGCGATGCAAGCGTTTGATAAACTCATGCCGCACCGGCCCAATGCGTCCAAAGATTTCCACACGGAGAACGACAACGAAGTTGATACCCGATTCAGCAAATTCCCGGTAAAAAACCCGTGGCTCAAACTCGCGGACTGCTCCCTCTACTGTCTGCTGTATCTCTCGCGCAACCTCCAGTGTGACACGTTCGACTCGCTCCAGATCGCTTGCGTACGAAACCTGTACCGGGATTACCAGCGCGAGGCTTGGCTGGGGCAGCTGGTAGTTGAGCACGACTGTGCTTGCCAGGCGCGAATTCGGGATGATCACGGTATTGCCGGCCAAGGTCACCACGAGTGTGTTACGCCAGTTGATGTCTTGTACCATGCCCTCTTCGCCGTTGTCCAGGCGCACGAAATCTCCAGGGCGAATCTGTCGAGCTGCCAGAATCTGCAGACCGGCAAAGAGGTTAGAAAGCGTGTCCTGCAATGCCAATGCAACGGCAAGACCACCGATGCCCAGCGCTGTCAACGCAGGTGTGATGGGGATTCCCAGGACCTGCAGAACAACCAGCGCAGCGACCAGGAGAGCTCCAAGCCGCACGAGGTTCGTGATGATGGAGACCGCCGGAATCCTGCTCTCCGGCTCGTGGAGGAGCTTCTTGACGGTACCGACGGCGATTCGGTAGATGAAGACCGCCCCGAGCAGGACACCGAGGAGCAGTAGCACTTGGTGCACCCGGCGCCGCCAGGGGTCCCCTATTGCCAACCACTCCAGCAACCAGAGCATCCCCACGAGCGCTCCGGTGGCGGCAAGGAGCCCTTGCAGTGCCTTATGGAAGAGCTCCACCCAGCTCCCCTCCAGGCGGCGAAGCAGCCGGTGCAGGCTCCAGCGTACCCCCTGCTCCAGTATCCATCCCGCAGCTCCAGCCGCAGCAACCACCAGAATTCCAATTAGGACACGCCCCCAAGTCATCCAGCTATCCAGAGGTTGTCTCCAGAGATTCCCGCAGGTACGGGTCCCGCACTGCTACAGCGGGCGCACGCTCCAGTTGGAAGCTCAGCACGCCTGCGCCAATCCCCACAAAGCCAGCAAAGATGGTGACCTCCTGCCACCCGAACCCATCCCGACCGAATGCTGGCAGGACGATCCAGGCAAGATCCAAGTAGTGCCCGAGCACAACGATGGTGGAAGCTACAAGCAAGATTGCGGGATTCCGCTTTGCATCCCGGCGCAGCAGTAGGGCAAACGGCAGCGCAAAGCGCACAATCGGCAGCACAATGCCCATCCATTGCCACTCTGCCCTCCCCATGCGCTTGAGGAAGTAGACCGTCTCCTCGGGCAGGTTGCCATACCAGATGAGCATGTACTGCGAGAACGCAATGTATGCCCAGAAGATACTGAAGGCGAACACGAGCTTCCCAAGGTCGTGGTAGCGCTCAACGGTGATGAAGTCACGCAGGTAGCTCTGCTCGCGAAGGACAACTGCCAGGAGTGTGATCACTCCCAGCGTTGCCACAAAGGAGCCGGCAAAAATGTACACGCCGAAGATGGTGCTGTACCAATGAGCCTCCAGCGTCATGAGCAAGTCTACAGCGGCGAAGGTGAAGCTCAGCGCGTAAATGAGTACCCAGATGCCAGCACTGCGAACGTTGCGAAGTGTGGGCGTGTAATCCCCTGCCTCATCTTGCCGGAGTGAGTTCCCAATGACGAATCGGTACATCCCCAGCCACAGCAGCGCATAGAGCACAAGCCGTGCGCGGAAGAACCATGGGTCAAGGTACCAGCTCTTCTGGGCGATGAGCGCGTCTGTGTGTAGCTCGTGGATCCAATGGTAGAAGCTCCCCGGCGCAACGATGATAGGAAGCAGCCCCAGGAGTACCCAAGGGAGCAGTCCCGCCACAAACTCCCCCAGCCGACGCACCGAAGCACTCCAGCCTGCATGAACCAGGAAGAGCAGCGCGGAGAAGAAGGTCGCCGTCGCTGCGATATTCAGCAGAAATGCTAAGCCCAGCAGATAATTGGCTGCCAGCCGGTGTGGAGCACTCAGTGCAGTCACAACAGCGCCAAGGGCTCCTATCGGCAGGAGCAGGAGTGCTGCGCGACGGAGTGTGCGCACGACGGGAGTTCCCCGAAGCCTTGGGGCGGTGAGTTCGAAGCTGTTCCCGTAGCTCATTGCCCTTCTCCCCGTTTATGCACCTGTGAGAGCACACCTGCAGGTGCAGGCGTTGCTGCAGTCATTGTAGCCTGTTGAAGCTGGCGGATGTAGTGCACGATTGCCCAGCGCTCGGGCTCGGTCAGTTGACGCGCATACGACGGCATGATGTTCTGCCCAGCGCTGATGACATGGAAGATTCGTCCGTCGCTGTAGGCACGCGCCTCGGGGCGGGTCAAGTCCGGTGGCTGCACAAACCCACGCTGGACAACGGTACCATCGCCCTTCCCCTCTGGACCATGGCAGGGCTGGCAGAATGCCTCATACCGGTTCTTGCCCAGCGCCAGTACGAACGGAGTGGGCGGAATGGGAGCCGTGGGAAAGCGTTTCTCGGCTTCGGCAACATCTGCCTGTCCGAACGGATAGGCGGAGGCGTTGCGCGGGACAGTATGTTCCGGCGGTGTTCGAAAGGATCGGCGGTCAGCAAAGAAACGACTCGCCTCCTGTGGATCGACCCGAAACTGGTCATCCATGTCAGGGATGACCATCAACGGCGGTTCCTCGGAGAACCAGGTCTTCTGCCCGGAGAGCACCAGAATCCAGAAGACGGCAAACGCCACCGCCGCAATTCCCAACGGGATATGCCACCATCGCAGTCGCCGCATGGCTACCTCTTTATGCTTCAACCAATCGCACATCCTCTGCCCCTAAGGAGCGCAGCAGCTCTTGCGCCCGTTCGAGCTCGAATTGAGGATCGGTTGCGTGGATGCTCAGCACGAAGGTATCGTCGGTGGCAGCTCGGAAGCCGGCGTCATGCTGGTAATCGGAGTACCAGCGCGGCAGACGGCACAGCGCCAGGAATCCAAATACCGTTGCAAACGCGGTGAAAAGGACCGTCAGCTCGAAGTCCACAGGAATCGAGAACTCCCAGGCAAAGAAGGGCTTACCGCCGATATTGAGCGGATAGTCCACCGCTCCAGTCCACCACTGCAGCAGTAGCGCTGTGGTCAACCCCAGTGCTCCGCCGGCAAAGGAGATGTATGGGAGCTTACTGCGGCGCAAGCCCATTGCCTGCTCCAAGCCATGGACAGGATACGGCGTGTAGACATCGAAGTCCGTGTACCCGGCTTCCCGAACCGCGCGCACGGCGAAGAGCAGCGTGTTCGGATTGGAGAAGTTCCCCATCACTGCCAATGGTCGTGGACGCGCCATCATCGCGATGCTGCCGCTTCTGCTACGACATGATGCTCAGGCTGTGCGCCTGGAAGAATCGCCTTCGTCTCCGCAATAGCGATCACCGGAACGTACTTGGCAAACAGCAGGAAGAGTGTGAAGAAGATGCCCAGCGTCCCGATGTAGATGGACACCTCCACCCACGTCGGGGCGTAGTAGTCCCAACTGGAGGGCAGAAAGTCCCGATGCAGCGACGTTGTGATAATGACAAACCGCTCCAGCCACATCCCAACATTGACCAGGATGGAGGCAATGAAGGTGACAACGACATTCCGCCGCAGCCGAGGTGACCAGAACAGCTGTGGCACTGCCACGTTACAGAACACCATTGCCCAGTACGCCCAGCCGTAGGGTCCAAAGGCACGGTTGAGGAAGGCGTAACGCTCGTACTCGTTGCCACTGTACATGGCGATGAAGAACTCCATCGCGTACGCATAGCCCACCATCATGCCCGTGGCGAGCAGGATTCGGTTCATGTTGTCGATGTGCTTGAGCGTGATGTAGTTCTCCAGGTTCAGCACCCAGCGCATGATGAGGACCAGCGTGAGCACCATGGCAAACCCGGAGAAGATAGCTCCGGCAACGAAGTACGGCGGGAAGATCGTCGTGTGCCACCCCGGTAGGATCGAGACAGCGAAATCGAACGACACTACGCTGTGCACGGAGAGCACCAGCGGCGTGGAGATCGCTGCCAGGATGAGGTAAGCAATCTCGTAGTGCTGCCAGTGACGCGCCGAACCCACCCACCCCAGGCTGAAGAAGGTGTAGAGCGCCTTGGGGATGCGCCGTTTGACGTAGTTGCGCAGCGTTGCCAAATCCGGGATCAAGCCCAGGTACCAGAAGAGGATCGAGACCGTGAGGTACGTACTCACGGCGAATACGTCCCAGACCAGGGGCGAGCGGAAGTTGATCCACATCTGCATCTGATTTGGGTACGGGAAGAGCCAGTAAGCAAACCACGGGCGCCCCAGGTGGATGAGTGGGAAGAGTCCGGCGCAGATGACGGCGAAGATGGTCATGGCTTCGGCGGAGCGGTTGATCGCCGTGCGCCAGCGCTGGCGGAAGAGGTGCAGAATAGCGGAGATGAGCGTTCCTGCGTGCCCAATACCGATCCACCAGACGAAGTTGGTGATATCCCATCCCCAGGCAACGGGATTGTTCAAGCCCCATACGCCGATGCCTGTGGCAATGGTGTATCCAATGCAGAAGAGACCCCAGGCAGCGGCGGTTCCCGTAATGCCGAGCGTAAGCCAGTACTTCCATGAGGGTCGGCTTACGGCGATACCGGCTATCTTTTCCGTGACATCGTGCAGGGTCGGATTTCCCAGCACGAGTGGCTCACGCTGCAGCTCTTGACCGTTGACGTGCGGGGGCGTTGCAACTGTCGCAGGTGTTGGCTGCATCAGGATTCCCTGAGCTGGTGCACTTGCTCAACCGGTGCATTCCAGAGCTTTGCCAAGTAGGTGACCGAGGGGCGCACGTTGAGCTCTTCCAAAACGTAGTAAGCGCGGTCGCTGCGACGGAGCTGGCTGACGCGGCTGTCCGGATCGTTGGCGTCGCCAAACAGGATTGCCCCAGCTGGGCATGCCTGCTGGCAAGCGGTCAGTACCTCTCCATCGCGCACTCGAGTACGCCCTTCGTCTTTGGCGTGGTATTTGGCTTCATTGATGCGCTGGACGCAGAAGGTGCACTTCTCCATCACCCCGCGCATGCGCACGGTAACATCGGGATTGAAGAGCATCTCCAGCGGCGGGCGCTGGTCAGTGTGGTAGTTCAGGAAGTTGAAGCGGCGGACCTTGTACGGGCAGTTGTTCAGGCAATAGCGCGTTCCGACGCACCGGTTGTAGGTCATCTCGTTGAGCCCTTCAGGGCTGTGGGTGGTGGCAGCCACCGGACAGACATTCTCGCAGGGGGCATTCTCACAGTGCTGACACAGCATGGGCTGGTGCACGACGCGCGGGTTTTCCACCGGTCCCACGTAGTAGCGGTCGATACGGATCCAGTGCATCTCGCGTCCGCGCAGGACCTGCTCTTTGCCGACCACGGGGATGTTGTTTTCGGCTTGGCAAGCAACTACGCAGGCGCCGCAACCCGTGCAGGCACTCAGGTCGATGACCATCCACCAGCGGTGCCCTTTGTACTCGTACGGAGGCACAATCGTGAGAGGAATCCGGCGCCCATCCGCTCCGGGATAGCCCGGAAATTCTGGCGTATGGAACTGAGGACCCTCCGGTCGGGTGTACTCCTCGAGGCTGGCAAGCTGGACGATTGGGCGACCTTGGAGCCGGTGGTAGCGCTGCGTCGTTGCCAGCGGATAGCGGCGTCCCAACGAGGTGAGCTGAACCGCTGTGTACCCCAGGTGCCCGGAGCGCAGCAGTGGGTATGCATTCTGCCCAACGTTGCGCAGGACCTCGCCTCCGGCGGTGCGCCCGTAGCCCAGATTCGTCAGCACCACCCCATCAGCCATGCCGGGCTGGACCCATACGGGCAGCTCAATGATTGCCCCATCCTCCTGTTGGAGCCGGACGAGATCGCCCGATTTGAGTCCAAGCCGGTGGGCAGTGCCTGGACTCATCGCCGCAACATTGTCCCATGTGAGCTTGGTGATGGGGTCGGGCAATTCCTGCAGCCAGCCACAGTTGGCGTAGGTGCCATCGTAGAGCGCGTACGACGGAAGCACAAGGAGCAGCAGCCGGCTCCGGTCCAGCCCGGAGGGTCGGATCGCACGCGCGAGCGCGTTGAGCTCTACCCGCAGAGGCGGTGCAGGGCGCTGTATCCGGTAGATGCCCTCGCGCAGCACCCTTTCCCACTGCTGATCGTCCACGCCGTAGGCAGTGCGCCAGTGCCGGCGGACGAAGTCGTAGTAGTTCTCCACCTCAGACCATCGCTCCGGGGCAAGCACTTTGGCAAGCTGGATCAGCACATCCTGGAGTGAGCCGATGCCCTCGTTGAGCGGGGCGAGCAGGGGCTGCTGCACAGAGAGTGTCCCGTCCACGGCGAGCGCATCGCCCCACGACTCCAAGGGGTGGGCAACGGGGATATGGATCCAGCAGCTTTGGGCGGTTTCGTCGTGATACAGCGACAGCGCTGCCTTCCGTCCAACCCGGGCAAGGAGCTGGCGCAGCTCCGTGTCGGCGGTGTATTCGGGGTTGACGTTTGCAAAGAGCACTGCTCCGACTCTGCCGGCGCGCAGCTCTTCGCGGAAGCGTTCCAGTTCAGGCTGCTTCCGATGGCTGTTGGGCAGGACGTAGGCGGGGTCGAACACCTTCCCCTGCCCTACGCTGCCAAGCGCCAGGTTGATTGCCAGCGCCAGGGCATGGATCGGCTCTCCAAGGTGTGCTCCGACAAGCACTGCTGCCCGTTCGCCAGCTTGGTGGAGCTCCTCGGCAAGCCGCGCTGCTTCCTCAGCATAGGCGGCAGGGACTTGCGCTGCGGCGCCGAGCAGCACTGGCGGAACGGAGCGGTAGCGAGCAAGCTCGCGCAGAGTCGCTGCAAGGAAGCCCTCAAACGCTGCCGGATGCATCCGCAGCCGAGTGTCGGCATTGGTCCCCGTCAAGCTCATGATTGCCTCGACGGCGACCAGCCGATTCATGCGAGCTTCCTGGCGATTGCGCACACGGCGCCGCGCAGCGAAGTTCCGCGTGTGCCACAGGGCATACCGGTCGATGCCCAGCGGGTCGGCTTCGACCGTGACGATGAGGTCTGCCCGCTCCAGATTCGGCACCAGCTCCCCGTCAATGCCGAGCACCTGGGCATTGACTGCTGCAGCATGCTCTGCAAGGAACGAGGGCATAAAGACCACCCGCAGCCAGGGGAAATCCGCCTGCAACGCCTTCAGCAGCGCCTCATACGATGGCGAGCAGTGCTCCTCGATGCACAGGTAGCAGAGCCGTCCGGCAGCAGCTTCCTCCTTGAGCGCCTCTGCCAGTTGTGCCAGGGCTGTCTCCAGCGGCACTCGGAGTGTATTGCCCATACGAACCCGGCGAATGCGGTCCGGATCATAGAGCGTCAGCAGACTCGCTTGCGCGTACGCAGTGGAGGCGCCTGCGGAGATAGGGTGCAGGTCGTTGCCTTCGATCTTGATTGGGCGCCCTTCGCGGCACTTGACCAGCAGCCCAAAGGCGGCGTTCTTGTGCTGGAAGGCAGTTGTATAGAAGAGTGGCAGCCCTGGAATCTGATACTCCGGTGCTGCAACGGCAGGGACGAGCTTATGGTCCGGACGGCGGCAACCTGCGCTTCCGGCAGCCAGCGCCATGCTTGCCGAGAGCAGCGCCATGAAGCGCCGTCGGCTGAAGGGCTGCTCCAGAAGCGGCTCAGGGGCGACCGGCTCGTGTGCTTCCCCGTGCACTTCCTCGATGCTTTGCCAGAGTTTGTGCTTACCCATGGAGCGTTCTCCCTCGTCGCACATGTGCATTTCAGTAGTGGCAAGAGGAGCAGTTTTCGGGTCCGCGTCCAGGCAGCTTCGGCATCGGCACACCTGGGATTTCGGGAGCGTCCACAGGGGTGCTCCACATGCCATACGGTGGATTGGTCACGGGGGTGCTCTGAGCAAGCTGGACCGTCTGCCCATTTGCCCGCAACCCGGTAAAGATGCCCGAAATCTCCCGTGCTGGGATGATATGGCGCTCTGGGTTGCGGTGGCAATCCAAGCACCATCCCATGCTCAGCGGAGCTACTTGGGAGACAACCCCCATGCGCTCGACCGGACCGTGACAGGAGGCGCAGTCAATCCCTGCACGGATGTGCCGGGCATGGTTGAAGTGGACATAGTCGGGGAGCTTATGAACGCGGCGCCACTCCAATGGCGTCCCGTTCTCCCATGCCTGCCGCACCAATGCCAAGCGCGGGCTTTCCGCTTTGACGACCAGGTGGCAGCCCATGCATGTGCTCACCGTTGGAACGGGCGAATGTGCCGAGCGCTCCACCCCCGCGTGGCAGTAGATGCATTTGATGCCCAATTCCCCAACGTGGAGCTTGTGCGAAAACGGCACTGGCTGCTGCGGACGATACCCTACGTCAGTGACCCGATTGTGCATGCCGAAGTACGTCACCAGCGCTGCAGTCACAAGGCTTGCCAGTCCCCAAAGCGTGACTTGCTTGATGCGACGGTCAATCCTTGGCGTAAACATCAGCGCTTCCCGTCGGTAGACCAACAGCTCATTGCGCAGGCGCAAACCAATGGTACAGCATCAGATAGATGAGCACGCCCGTGACCGAGACATACAGCCAAATCGGGAATGCCCAGCGCACAATGGCTCGATGGCGCGCAACCTGCATCCGAAGCCCTCTCCACACGGCTAACACTGCCAGCACTGGCACCGCTGGCGCAAGCACAATGTGCGAAGTTAGGATGCTGTAGTAGATCGGACGCCAAATGCCCGTTCCGGCAAAGGGCGTAACGATGTGGGTGGAGAAGTGGTAGACCAGGTACGACACGAGAAACGCCGTCGAAAACCCCAGCGCTGTCAGCATCCAAGCACGGTGCTGTGCAATCCGCTTGCGGGCAATCGCCCACCGCCCTGCCAGAAGGCACAGCGTTGCAGCTCCATTGAGCAGTGCGTTGAGCAGCGGGAGATCCTCAATGCGCAGCATCTACTGGGTTACTTGGTTTGACTCGCGCAGGAGCTGGTGCAGGGCTTGCTCCAGTTGCTGCACCTGCTGCTCGTCCAGTGCGGAGAAGTAGCCTCGGATGTTCCCCCGGCGGTCCAGCACGATGTAGCGCGTCGAATGCAGGTCGGGCTGCGTTGCCGAGCCCGGCACATGGAAGCCCTTCGTTGCCAGCCATTCGACGCTATCGGGGCTCATCCGCAGGAAGATCCAGCGCTCGGGCTTTGCTCCATAGCGCTGCGCATAGGCACGCAGCCGCTCTGGAGTATCGCGCTCTGGATCAACGGTGATCGAGACAAAGCGCACGTCCGGTTCCTCAGCAAATTGTGCTTGGAGCACGCTCAAGCGCGAGTTCATCACCGGGCACGGTCCCGTACAGGAGGTGAAGAAGAAGGATACCACAGCCACCTTCCCTTGCAGCTCACGGCTGTGGAAGGGTTGCTCCTGGGCAGTAATGCCGGCGAACTCAGGTGCCTTCTTGAGTATCGGCAGCTCCGGCTGCGGGGTTTCCCGTTGTGCACATCCAAGCCACAGGACAGCCATGCCGAGAACTACCCATGCGCGTCGCATGGCTACCGCAGTACCGAGAGCACAACAAAACCCACCAAGTACCCATAGGCGCTCATGAGCATGCGCCGAGCTGCAGCGGTGGAATGCCGGCGGGCGAAATCAAACGCCGTGACAAGCAACCATAGCCCCAACAGCAGCATCCCCGCCGTGTATGCCCATCCCAGTCCGGAGTGCCAGCCCAGCAGGAGTGTGCTTGCCAGCAGCGCTACAGAAGCCATCAGCGCGTGCCAGTACGCGCCCTTGCGTCCCTGCCCCAGTTCGGCAACGCGGAAGCCTGCTTGAGCGTAATCCTTCGAGTAGAGGTATGCCAGCGCCAGGAAGTGCGGAATCTGCCAGCAGTAGAGCACCAGGAACACCAATAGCGTTCCCCACTCCGGGCTTCCCTGTGCGGCGATCCAGCCTCCAGCGGGTGGAATAGCCCCTGGGACTGCCCCCACGTATAGCGCCGCGGGCGTGCGCTGCTTCATTGGCGTGTACACCGTGATGTAGCCCACGACGGTGAGCGTTGCCAGCAGAAGCGTCAGGAAGTTGATAAACAGCAGCACGAACAGTCCAGCAAAGGTCAATCCCAAGGCGTAGCGCAGTCCCGCTGCCGGCGTAATTTGCCCTGAGGCAATTGGGCGCCCGCGCGTGCGGGACATCCGGCGGTCAGCTTCGCGCTCCACGTAGTGATTGAGCGCACCACTTCCGCCACACACCAGTGCCGTTCCCAGTAAGGTCAGCAGTAGGTGTCCGAGCCGTTCCCACGACTGCAACGCTGCCAGTCCCTCCGGCAGTGCCAGCACGTATCCGGCGAAGGTGCTCAGCACGACCATGAGCGTGATGCCGGGCTTGGTCAGCTCGTAGTATGCCCGCCACGCCGCCGTGCGCGAGCCTTCTGAGGTCAAGACCGGTGTGTCTGCAGCTTTCTCCATCGCCACAGTTGGAATGCCATCACGCACTGGACTGCCCAGAGGGCTGTTCCCCCGATGACATGCAGCGTTGTCGGACCAACGGCTCGGAAGGACCACACAATCCAGCCGCCCAGCAGGATCTGCAACAGCACCAGTCCAAGTGAGCTCAGCACCCAGCCCCGCATCGGCGGAAGTTGCCACAACACCGTCGCTTGCCACACCACTGCTGCCGCCAGGGCAAAGCCCAGCACTCGGTGCACGTAGTGCACCAGGACCTGGTCGTTGAGTACGGATGGGAAGAGCCCACCGAAGACCAGTGGGAAGTCCGGTATTGCCAGCGCGCTGTAGGTATGCCGGGTGAGCGCTCCGGCAAGGATCTGCACAAATGTCATCCCCCACACAATTGTGGTAACGCGGGAGGCACGCTCCAACACTGCGAGCGAACCCACCACCGGAGCCTCATACCACCCTGGGCGCGCCCCCAACGCAAGGAGCAGCGTGACGGCGAAGAAGCTCTGCGCCAGCATTGCATGGCTGACCGAAATTGCCGTCGGCAGCCGCAGCAGCACGGTTAGCCCTCCCAGGATACCTTGGATCACAACCAGCAGAAAGGCAACGGCGGCACCCCATCGTAGCCATCGGTAGCGCGGATGTGTGATACCGAGCCAGCTCCACAGCACCGCAGCAAACGCCAAAAAGCCCACCATCGCTGCAACCAAGCGGTGCGAGTGCTCGTAGAGGATGCCGCCCTTCCACTCGCTGAGTGGATACAAAAAGAGGTGGCGACCGTACGTCGTCGGCCAATCCGGCACAGATAGTCCTGAGCCGGTGCTATTGACCAGTCCCCCCAGTCCGATGAGGAAGAAGGTTGCAAGCGACAGCAGCAGTGTCAGCCGCAGAAAGCCCTTCGTCGGGGTTCCCTCGAGCACGAGCTCAGCGGCGGGTGCACGCATGGGGGCTTCCTCAGAGCGGCTGCTTCAACTCCGCCTCTGTGTACGGGCGAGAGCGCCCTTGGGTCTTCTGGCGCACTTCGCGGACTTGCTCCGGGGTGACTTCGGGTGCGGAATTGCCCCAGGAGGAGCGCACGTAGGTCAGGACTGCGGCGATGTCCTCGTCGCTCAACACACTTCCCCACCCTGCCATGACACCGTTGTAGACCTTCCCTCCACGTTCGATACGCCCTTGGAAGCCGTGAAGTACAATCGCAATAGGGATGCTTGGGGCGCCCTGCACGAGTTCCGAACCTGCCAATGGCGGATACACTCCGGCAATCCCCTGCCCATTGGCTTGATGGCAGGAGGCACAAATGCGAGCGTAGACGGCAGCACCCTTCTGATTGGCTGCTCCCGCTGAGACCTCGGCAGCTTCTGCTGGGGCTTGCTCCTCCTGTGCCGGACCGCGGAAGACGGGCTCATCTTCATAGCGCACGAAGAAGCCACGGATATTGCATCCGGCAAGCAGCAGCACCAAGGCAATAACCCCACTGCCTGTGCAAAGTGTCCGGAGGCGCATCGGCTTGTCCAGTTCGTAATACCGCTCGGCTACAAAACTACAAAAGCATGTCTGTGCCAATGCTGGGAACAGCTCACAAGCTCGACTCCCAAAGATGCTGCCGGTAGACAGTCCATCGGGGCTTTCCCCGTAGCTCCCATCTGGCAAAGGGAGTGTTGCGCGCCTTCGAGCGGAAGCGTTCGGGGTCCACCTTCCACTCCTCGTCTGGGGCAAAGATGGTGAGGTTTGCCTCGGCTCCCGGCTCGATGCGCGGAATGGGTAGACCGAGGAGCTGGCGTGGAGCAATTGCCATTGCCTCCACAAGGCGAGTCAACGGGAGAATGCCTGTGTGGACGAGCTTTGTCAGCACTACCCCCAGCGCTGTTTCCAGCCCAATGACCCCCAGCGGGGCTTGCGAGAACTCCTGAAGCTTCTCGTGGAGTGCATGCGGGGCATGGTCGGTGGCGATACAGTCAATGGTCCCATCGGCAAGGGCTTCGCGCAATGCCTCGACATCGGCTTGAGTGCGCAGCGGTGGGTTCATCTTTGCATTGGTATCGAACTCTGCCACCGCCTCTTCGGTCAGGACCAAATGGTGCGGTGTGACCTCGCAGCTTACGCGGAGTCCACGCTGTTTGGCAACGCGGATGAGCTCAACGGCGCCGCGAGTGCTGATGTGCTGGACGTGGTAACGTGGGTTTCCGCAGGAGCTTGCCAGCAGCAGATCGCGTGCAATTGCAATCTCTTCGGCAACTGCGGGGTAGCCCTTGAGCCCAAGCCGGGTGGAGACGATTCCTTCGTTGACCGCAAAGTCCACCGTCAGAGTCGGTTCCTGGCAATGTTGAGCAATGAGCGCGTCGGTTCCCTCCAGGTAGCGGAAGGCGCGCCGCAGGAGTTCTGCCGATGCCAGCCAGGTGCCATCGTCGGAGAACATCCGGGCACCGGCAGCATAGAGCTCCAGCAGCGGTGCCAGCTCCTCGCCGCGCCGCCCTCGGGTGAGGGCAGCGCAGCAGTGGACCTCTACTGGGGCATTGCGCGTACGCTCACGCACGTAGGCAAGGAGTTCGGGTCGGTCCAGTGGCGGCTCCGTGTTCGGCATGCAGCAGATGCCAGTGAAGCCTCCATTAGCGGCGGCGGCAGTCACCGAGTCCAGATCCTCCTTGTGCGTCTGCCCAGGGTCGCGGGCATGGACGTGGAGGTCGAAGAGTCCAGGAATGGCAACGAGCCCCTCTGCCGGGATGCGGCGGGTGTGCGGCTCCCCCTCGATAGGCTCAACCGAGAGGGCTTCGATGCGCCCATCCCGGAGCCACAGGAAGTAGCGTCCATCCAGCCCTTGTGCCGGGTGCACAATGCGAATGCGCTCAAAGAGGAGGTTCATGCTGCACCGTCTGTGGACGCAACCGCTTGAGAAAACTTCGCCGATGGAGCGCACAGGGTCCATACTGCCGCAGCGCTTCCCAGTGCTGTGGAGTGCCGTAGCCCTTGTGCTGTGCGAAGCCGTATTCGGGATAGCGCAGAGCGGCAACCTGGCTCATCCACTCGTCGCGCGCGACCTTTGCCAAGATGGCTGCCGCTGCAATAGAGAGGCAGCGCCGGTCTCCCTGGGCAATTGCCCGTGCCGGCATGGGGATATCCGGCAATGCCGTACCGTCGACGAGCACGTAATCGGGCTGTATCGGGAGCGCGTTGACGGCTTGCGCCATTGCCAGGAGCGTGGCGCGGAGGATGTTGAAGGTGTCGATGAGCTCGGCTTCGACCCATCCGACAGCGTAGGCAAGCGCACAGCTGCGAATGTAATGGGCAATGCGGCTCCGCTGCGCAGGCGAAAGCTGCTTGGAGTCCCGTATCGGGAGCCCTGGCTGGAAGCCTATCGGTAAGATGACGGCTGCTGCAACAACGGGTCCGGCGAGGGCACCGCGCCCGACCTCGTCCACCCCTGCTACGAGCTTTCCCTGGCGCCAGAAAGGCTGCTCATACTCTGGGAGCAGCGATCCGGACATGATCAGGCAGTTCCAGTCCAGCCAAGCGGAAAAACTCGTCGCGCCAACGGGGATCTTCGGCAAGCTCCCCACGCCATGCGCTGGTGACCATGATGGCTTGCTCTTCGTCGCTCTCCACCCCGCGCAGAATCATGCAGTAGTGGCGACACGCCAGGATGACCCCCAACGCACGCGGGTGCAGCCGTTCCCAGAGGAACTGGGCAATCTGCTCGGTGAGCTCCTCCTGCACCTGCCCACGCCGGCTGAACCATTCCACGATGCGGTTGAGCTTGGACAGCCCGATGATGTGTCGGTCGGGAACGTAGCCGATGATGCACTCCCCGATGATGGGCTGCCAGTGATGCGAACAGACCGAGCGCACCTCGATGCCCCGGCTCATAACAATCCCGCTCGTCTTACGCCGGTTGGGGAACAGGGTGCAGCGCGGCATTGGCTCATACCGACCGCGGAAAAGCTCCTCCACCCACATGCGCGCCAGGCGGCGCGGGGTATCGGCACTGTTGGGGTCTGCGCGGTCAATGCGCAGGATGTCCATGATTTCGGAGAATTTCTGCTCGAGCGCCTGCACCATTGCCTGGCGCTCCTCGGCACCTATTGGGCAGTTCCCGTTGGCGTCGAACGGAGGCACTACCTGCGCCAGAAGTTGCCGTCCGTTCGTGCACGTGCGCTCATTTTGCATTGGCAGTGACCGTTGTGATGGCACCGTTTCCCACAAGCGCGACCGGTTCGCCGCGGTATTCAGCGTAGTTGTGCTCGGACTCATAGACCCGAACGCAATGGAGCCGCCCTCGGGGCAGTTTCGGCTCCAGGATGCGCCAGAAGGCGATGGCTAAGTTCTCCACCGTTGGGTTGATGCCCTGGAGGAAGTCCACGTCGTAGTTCAGGTGGCGGTGGTCCACCTTGGAGAGGATCTCCTGCTCGATGAGCCGTGCCAGCTCCTTGAGGTCGATGACGTAGCCGGTCTCCGGGTCGGGCTGCCCGGCAACGGTAACCTCCAGTACGTAGTTGTGCCCGTGCCCGTTAGGATTGCTGCATTTGTCGAAGACAGCGTAGTTGCGCTCCTCCGACCAGTTGGGATTGTAAAGGCGGTGAGCAGCGCAGAAGCTCACGCGCCGGGTGACGTAGACCATTGTGCAGAGTGCAGTTGCTGGGACATCTTCACGCGTGCCTATCAACGCATGCTCTCCTTGGAACAGTTCCCTTTGGCTGCCGAGGCGCAATAAGGCACGGCAAAAATCGTGAAAACTGCTAACACCGTGGGCAAAGCCCGATGCGGAGCGCGGCACTGTGCTGTTTCCTGCTCGTTACCCTCTGGGGGTGTTCATCATCCCGGCTTGGGCAGCTACGGTCGCAGCCTGAGAGTCCTGAACTGCACTGGCAACAGCTGCTCGAACGGAAGCGAGAGGATTCAACTGTGGAGACATCGGTAGTGCAGCTGCGCGGCAATGTGCATTCTCCGCAATTTGCCCTGGGGCTCAGTTTTCGGGCTGTGGTGGCAGGACGCGATTCTCTGCGCCTTGAGCTGTACGGACCCCTGGGCATGCCTGTGGGGATGTTGTATGCGCAGCCGCAGCACGCCGTCTTCTATGACATCTGGCGAAACGTCGTGCTCGAAGGGCGTTCGCCGACGGCTGTGCTTGCGCAACTGCTTCCGTTAACTCTCCCCTATCCCCTGCTGCTGGCGCTGCTGCGGCAGGAGCTTCCACGGCTTGCTGCCTTCCAGACCGGTTGGGATGCGCAGCGCCGATTGCTGGTGGTGCGCGATTCCTCTGGAGTCGTCATTGCCGTAGACCCAGAGAGCGGAGCGCTCCACTACGCCGAACTTCCCACCACCGATGCAGCTCCCGTGCGGGTGTTCCTGCGTGAGCACCGAAGGGCATCTTCGCCGGTGGCACAACGGATCCTCATACAAAGCCCGCAGGGCGACCTCAGCATCGAGCTGCAGGAGTTTACACGGCAGCCCAGTCCGGGGATGCCGCTTTCCTTCCCGCTGCCGGAGAATGTACCGCGATTGGTGTTGGAATAAGCTCTTTCTCCTGCTGCTACCCTCGGCGGTGGCGCTGGCACAGGTGGACGTCCGGACTGCCCAGAAGAGGGCTGCCCCCGATACCCTGCGCCCTGCTCCAAGTGTATCGTTGCCTGAACCCTCGGTACAGCTCCAGCCCGAAGCGCCCGCAACACCGCAGGACGCTGCTCCCCAGGGTGCTATCACTCCCGAACGCCAAGGAGCCGGTGCAGGGGTTGATTCCCTGGTCATCTTCAGCGCGCGCGATAGCATGGAGTTCGATGCACTCCGTGGAGTTCTCTCCCTCTTCGGGCAGGCACGGCTCCGGCATCGACAACAGCAGCTCACTGCCGAGCGCATTGAACTGTGGCTGGAGCAGGAGGAGCTCCGCGCAAGCGGCTACCGGGATTCCTCCGGAGAGCTGCTCGGGGCGCCAGTATTTCGTGATGGGGCACAGGAATACGCCGGTGAGTACCTACGGTACAGCTTCCGTACCCGCATGGGGCTTGTCACCGCCGTTCGGACACAGGTGGGCGAGGGCTTCTACCGTGGTGAACGCATCAAGCAGGTGGAGCCCGGTGTCTTCTACGTGCAGTACGGCTGCTACACAACGTGCGATGCCCCCCACCCGCACTTCTACTTCTGCTCTCCGCGCATGAAGCTGTTGCCGGGAGACCGGGTCTTTGCCGATCCGCTCATCCTCTACGTTGCCGATGTCCCGCTGCTGGCGTTCCCCTTTGGGCTATTCTTCCCCAACCGTGGAGGGCGGCAATCTGGGATTCTGGCGCCTTCCTTCTTCTTCGGTGCCGGAGGCGAGCTGGTGCTCCAGGACCTTGGCTACTTCTTTGCGGCAAGCGAGTACTGGGATGTGCAACTGCGCACCACCCTCCGTACGCGCCAGGGAGTGGTCTTCCACAGCCTTGCGCGCTATGCCCTTCGGGACTGGGTCGAAGGCTCCTTGAGCACGAGCCTGGGATGGACTCGCCCGAACCTGGATTCCCCTCTCCAACGCCAATGGAATGCTGCATGGCGCCACCAACAGCGCATAACACCGCAGCTGCGCTTCACAGCGGACGTAACCTTGAGCTCGCCGGACTACTTCCGCAACGTCTCCACTGAGCTTCGGGAGCGCCTCTTGGAGCAGATCGCTTCGACGGTTGCGGTGGAGTACGTGTTCGAAAGCGGGGCATCGCTTTCGCTTTCCGGACGCCAGGAGCAGAGCCTCAGCACAGGCGCGCGCAGTGGTTCGCTGCCCAATCTCTCGCTGGTGCTCCCGCAGTGGACTCCGTTGCGCTTCGCCTACGGGCTGCCCGATTGGATGCGGAACACCAGCCTGGGCTACCGTGCTCGTGTGAACTGGAGCTACCGACGGGATGCAAACGGCTACACCCATCAAAGCTTCGTCGAACACAATCCGGAGCTGCGTCTGCTGCCGCGACTGGGCTACTTCAGCCTGATCCCTCGGCTGCAGTACCGCGAGCGGTGGTATTTCCGGCAGCTTGAGCGCTTGGATTCGGTCTTTCGCACGCAAGCCGGCTTCTTCCGCGAGTACGCCTATAGCTTTGGGATGGAGCTGTCGACACGCCTATACGGCGTGACCAGGCTCGCGTTCCTTGGCATGCAAGCCTTCCGCCATGTGCTCGAACCGGGCGTCTCGCTCACCTATACCCCTGCCTTCCCGCAGTTCTACGGCTCCTACCGCGATCCCCGTACAGGTCGCCAAGAAAGCTATAGCCGCTTTGCACTCGATGGCGGAGGTTTTGCCCCGCAGCGCCGCAGCGCAGCGCTGGACTACCGCGTTCTCAACGGCTTCGAAGCCAAACCGAAACCAGCTGACCCTACGGCACCGCTACCGGAGCCGGTACAGCTGCTCCGGGTCAACCTGTACGGCAGCTACCTGCCGCTTCAGGATTCGCTGCGGTGGAGCGATCTCAACGTCGAGGTGCTCTTTCCCAGCCTTACCAGCGTGCAACTCCAACTGCGGGCGCGGGGAACGTTGTACGATGAGGACGTGGTGCTGCAGGACGGCGTTCCCGTTCAGCGGCGTGTCAATCGCTTCCTCTTCGAGCGGGGACGCTTCCCGTTGCGCTTCACCTGGGTATCGCTCCAGGCGGGGATGGCAGCTTCTGGCGAGCTTTGGTTGGGCGCAGGCAGTCGAGCCGACTCCGTTGCTGCAGCGCCGTCGCAGCAAGATTGGTTTGCTGATAGCTCCGACCTTCCCCTCTCGATTCGCCTGGGCTGGCGCCTGGGTGCCACGCTATCGCTCTCGATAGATGAGCCACTGCGTGGGCAGCGAACGCAGAATGCAGTTCTTGCACTCGACGGACAATTCCACTTCGGCAAGTACTGGAACTTCCGCCTGAGCGGAAGCATAGACCTGCGAACGCGGGAGCTCTTGGCGCCAGTTGTTGAGGTGTCGCGCGATCTCCACTGCTGGGAGCTGCGCTTCCAATGGTACCCGCTTGGACTGTTCCGAGGGTACTACCTGCGCTTTGCCCCGAAGGCCTCCCCGCTGCGCGAGTTCAAGTACGAGGAGCGCACCATCCCTGGGCTTTAGGGCTGGGTCAGCTCGAGCTGGAGCATCGGGAAGCGCCCCGCGGCTTTACCGTCTATCCAGCGCCATTCGTACCAACCGCTGCTGCTGAGCCTTCCCCGCCCGAAGTTGGCGATACGGAGCCGGAAGTACGGACCGATGCTGCGCTGCTGCAACGGCTGCCCAAATTGTATACCGCTGAGATAGCTGAGCTGCACTCCGGCTGCCCATGCTTGGGTTGGCGTCTCCCAGACAGCAAGCACTCTCACGCTATACTCCTGCATCTGCGCTTGCAGGAATTCTGCAAAGGCGCTCCACTGGAGCTTCCCGACGGTCCTGTAGCGGTAGAGCGGCTGGAGCTCGAGCAGCCACTCTGGATGTAGCCGCACCGCGATGCTGTCGCTGTAGCTCCACTGCCGGATGCTGAGGTCCTGGAGCTGGCGTGTGAACGGGTAGTCCCGCACCGTGTACGTGCTCAACAGCTCCCACTGTGGGGACCACCGCAGCCGTCCTTGGTTCCATCGTGCTACCCACCGGAGCCAGAGCGTGTAGAGCTGGTGGTTCCAGGCACTGCGCTTGGCGGAGAGGAAGACCAGGCGTTGGCGCCGAATGCCCAGCTCTGCTGTTGCAGTGCTTGCCAAGGAGAGTTGGCGGATGTAGCGGAGCTGCCCGGCAATGTGCTGCTCATCGCGGTCATCTGTGTTGAGTTGGCTGGGGGTGTCGTAGCGCTGATTGCTCAGCTCTGCACGCCAGGTGAGTGTGTCTCCCGGACCCAGCCGATGCACCGAACCCAAGGAAAGCTGCAGCCAGAGGGTGCTGTAGTTGCGCTGCTCCTCCTGAAAGCGGCGCTGCGCGAGTTCGGGTGAGTCCAGAGCGCTCTCCAGTCGGTTCTGCTCCTCGGTGAGTTGTAGTAGGGTGCCAAAGGTGAGCATGCTGCCTGCAATCTGCAACTGCGTAGTAGCGTTGAGCCTTCCTTGAAGTCGGCTGCGTCGGAGTGGCGGCAGCGAGCCATCTAACGGAAAAACCCGCGTGGTCGTGCCGAACACTTCACCATCGAAGAGTGTTTGTACGGCTACTGTAAGCTGCTCCTGCAGTGCTGCAGTAATGGCAAAGCGCTCTTCATGCCGCCGTTCCAACTGCTCCGGTTGAAAAGCTGCCGGGAAATCCTGCAATACCCGTGCGTAGTACCCACGGAGCTGAAATCCAGCAATGGGCTCCTTCCAGGCAAGTTCTGCCTGTACCCGGTAGACTCGGCGCTCTGTTGCGTACAGAGTTCCTTCGCTCTGCAGTTCGCCTGTGAGGGGAGAGCTTGAAAGCACAGCGCGAACGAGGGCAGCAAGGCCAGGCTCAGCTTTGGGGCGCTGCAGAAGGTACTCTGCCCCAAGTCCGCTTTCCCACTGGAGGTGTTCTGCCCTTTGCCCGGCGATGAGGAAGCCCTGCCAGCGCAGCAACCGTGCCCTCGAAGGGGCGTAGCGGTCCTGAAAGTAGCTCCAGCGCTGTATTCCCCCCCATCGCCACATGCCCGGGTTCGAGAGAAGAGCAAGCTCGCCGAACAGCTCTTCGCGCACTGCCGGCATACTCGTGCGAAGCATTGTGCCGGTGTAGTTCAGAGTGAGTGTGAGGGTATCTGCTCTTTTGAGCTCGTAGCTGTGCTTGCTTTGGAGCTGCCAGCTGCTGAGTGGGTGGTTGTGGTTGAGGTTTTGGGTGGTGTGTTGGCTGTGAGTGGTTGTAGTAAGCAATGTGCAATAACGGCAAAATAACACCAATACACAAAGCCACCTTCGCCTATACACGCAGCCGCGGATCCAGCGCATCGCGGAGGGCATCCCCAATCAGGTTGTAGGCAGCAACGGTGAGGAAGATCATCGCCCCCGGGAATACTACCAGCCACCAGGAAGCAATGCTCCCCCGCGCCTTCGCCAGCATCGAGCCCCAGGTTACCACCGTCGGCGGGACCCCAAAGCCCAGGAAGCTCAACGCAGACTCAATGAGCACGGCGTTGGCAATTCCAAAGGCTGCTGCTACCAGCACCGGAGCCAGTGCGTTCGGTAGCACGTGGCGGAACACAATGCGCCTGGTCGAATACCCCAATGCCTGGGCTGCTGTGACGTACTCCATCGCGCGCACGCGCAGCACCTCCCCGCGCACGAAGCGGGCGATGCTGGTCCATCCCGTCAAGCCGATCATCGCCATCACCAGCCAGATGCTTCCCTCCTGCACCAGGGCGACCACAGTGATGATGAGGAAGAAGGTCGGCAATGTCAGCACCAGCTCGATGAGCCGTGAGATCACGATATCCACCATCCCACCGTAGTAGCCCGCCAGCGCCCCCAGCACAATCCCGATAGCAAGCGCAATCCCCATCGCCACAAACCCAATGGAGAGCGCATAGCGGGTGCCGTGCAGGATGCCTGCCAGCACATCTCGTCCAATCTCATCCGTTCCCAGCCAATGGCGCTTCGATGGTGCTCGCTCGCGCAGGCTCTGCAGGTTCGGATCTGTCGTCTCTGGGCGATATGGCACCGGCGGCCAGAGCGCCCATTCGTAGGGCAACTGCCTCCAATCCACCCGTCCCAACTCGCCCCAGGAGGCAAGTCCCAGCCCAACGGCGTACTCGTGCAAAACCGGGAAGAGCCAGCGCCCCTGGTAGCGCGCCACAATCGGCTTATCGTTAGCAAGGAAATCCGCCAAGAGTGCAACAAGCAGCAGCAGGAGTACAAAGCCCAGTGACGCCATCCCCAGGGGATTGCGGCGGAACTGGCGCCAGACCATCCGCCCGTAGGATTCCCCTTTCTCCTCGAGCTGCGGCAGCGTCTCCTGCACGGCTTTCGGCATGCTCATCACTGTGCCCGTCGTGCAAAGCTAATCCGTGGATCCACCACTGCGTACAGGATATCCGCCAGCAGAATTCCCACCAGCGTCAACACCGCCGAAAGCGTAAACACTGCCATGATGACAGGATAATCCCGGGCAACCAGGGCACGGAACGACAGCTCCCCCATCCCCGGAATGCTGAAGATCGTCTCCACGATCACGCTTCCGCTGATGAGCGTGGGCAGAATCCCCGCCAGCAGCGTGACAATCGGGATGAGCGAATTCCGCACGGCATGCTTCCAAATTACCACCCTCCCGGGCAGCCCTTTGGCGTAGGCGGTGCGGATGTAATCCTGGCGCAGCACCTCCAGCAAAGCGCTCCGCATCTGACGGGAGATAAAGGCGAAGCTTGCGTACGTGTACACCAACATCGGCAGCGCAAGATGCCAAGCGTAGTCCAAAACCCGTTGCCACAACGACCATTGTTCCGAGTGGAAGATCGAGCGGATGCCGCCGGTCGGAAACAGCGCCAGGTATTCCGGATTGCACAGGAAGGTCACCGCCAGCATCGCCACCCAGAAGCTCGGCAGCGAGTACAACGCGAAGAGCAGGAAGGTAAGGAAGCGGTCCAGCGCCGTTCCCGAGTGTGTTGCCGAATAGACCCCCAGCGGAATCGCAATCCCGTAGGCAATCAGCACGGCGAACAGGTTCATTGCCAAGGTGATCGGGAGGCGCTCGGCAATCTTCTCCAGCACGGGGCGATTGTCCTGGAAGGAGCGCCCAAACTCCAGCGTCACCAAGTCACGCAGCCACAGTAGGTACTGCTGCCAGAGTGGCTTGTCCAGGTGCCATTGCTTGCGAAGGAGCTCCAGTGTGCGTTCGTTCAGTCCTGCCCGCCCGGTGATCCCCCCTTCAGCGCCGACGCCGACCTTGAGCGCTGCAGGATCCCCTGGCGCCAGCCGACTCAGCGCAAACGACAGCAGCGTAATGAAGAGCAGCGTCGGCACAAACAAGCCAATCCGCTGCGCGATGTATCCCCACATCCTTACGTCCCGGAGCGACGGACACAGCCGCGGGGTGCAAATTACAAACTCCTGCGGGCTGCCATGCCCGCCGGATGGCGTAATTTTGTCTGCTGGTTCTGTTCCCTTCTGCCGTATCCGTTGGGCAATGGCAAAGCGCTGTCAGTTGACGGGCGTGGGTCCAATGTTCGGGCACAAGGTCTCGCACGCCAACAACCGCTCCAACCGCAAATTCCTGCCGAATCTGCAATGGAAGCGGGTCTGGGTGCCCGAATTAGGACGGTGGGTGCGGCTCAAGCTCACCGCAAAGGCACTCAAGACGCTTGACCGCAAAGGCTATGTGGCAATGTTGCGCGAACTCGGCGCCAAGGCAAGGTAATCCCTTAGCCCTTGACCACAGCGATTGGGCGCAGCCGCACCACCTTGCGGGCAATTCCGGCGCGGTGGACGACATCTACGACGCTCTCGACATCCTTGTACGCCACCGGAGCCTCCTCGACCAATCCGCGGACAGAACCTGCCTGTACCACGATCCCACGCATTCGGAGCTCGCGCTTGAGCGCCTCAGCCTCCACCTGGCGCTTTGCGGCATGGCGGGACATACGGCGTCCCGCTCCGTGGCACGTAGACCCGAAGGTCTGCTCCATGCTCCCGGGCAGCCCAACCAGGACGTAGGAAGCCGTCCCCATGCTGCCTGGAATCAGCACCGGCTGCCCCACTTGCCGGTATGGTGCTGGGGTTTCTGGATGCTCCGGTGGAAATGCCCGAGTAGCCCCTTTGCGGTGCACTAACACTCGGCGCGAGACACCATCGATAGTGTGCTGCTCGATTTTGGCAATGTTGTGGGCAACATCATAGAGCACCCGCAATCGCCCGCCCGCAGCCCCAAAAACCTCGCGCCACGCCTGCCGGATCTCCCATGTGATGAGCTGGCGATTTGTCCAGGCAAAATTCGCCGCTGCGCACATCGCTGCAAAGTAACGCTTCCCCTCTGGAGAGTTCACCGGCGCGCATGCCAGCTCGCGGTCCGGAAGGCGAATCCCATAGCGCGGCAGTGCCGATAGCATCGTGCGGATGTAATCGGTTGCTACTTGATGCCCCAAGCCGCGCGAGCCTGTGTGGATCAAGACCACCACCTGCTTGGGGAACAGCCCCAGAATCTCAGCGATGCGCTCATCGAAGACCTTGTCCACAATGTCCACCTCCACAAAGTGGTTGCCGGCACCCATCGTACCGAGCTGGTCTCTGCCACGCTCCTTTGCCTCGCGCGATACCGCATCAGCGTCCGCATCGAGCAGCCGTCCTCGGGATTCGATGTACTCCAGGTCCATCTCTTCGGCATACCCTTCCCCCAATGCCCATTGAACGCCGTACTCCAGGACGCGGTCCAACTCGCGGATGGAGAGCTTCAACTGCCCACCCCTGCCAACGCCGGATGGGACTGCACGGTAGAGCTCCTTGGCGAGCTGCTCCAGGCGCGGTTCCACCTCGGAGAAACGAAGCTCCGAGACCAGCAGCCGTACCCCGCAGTTGATATCGTACCCGATGCCGCCGGGCGAGATGACCCCCTCCTCCAGATCCATTGCTGCAATGCCTCCAATCGGGAAGCCATAGCCCTCATGTACATCGGGCATAACGATGGCAGCTTGCTGAATTCCCGGCAGCGTTGCCACATTCATGAGTTGCTCGATGGAGCGGTCCTGCAGAATCTGCTCCAGTAGCTGCTCCGTTGCGTAGATCCGTGCCGGCACGCGCATGTCGGCTCGGGTCTCGCGGGGGATCTCCCAAACAACCTCAGAAAGCCGTCGAAGCTGCTCTTTGCGCACCATCTACACGTCCAAAACCAGCCACGCTTCGTATCCCCGTTCAGAAAGACGAATCTGCGCTTCGTGGTACGTTACGGCTTTGACATCTTGCTGGAAGCCCTCCACGGAGTAGCCCATCAGGCGTGCCTGCAAAGATGTCGGCGAAAACTCCAAAAAGCGAACGCGGCAGAAGAGAGCTCGGCGCAGGTAGCTTCCCAGGAGCACCATTGAGAGGAAGTCCACAAGCAACGCAGTCTCATCGGGTGAATGGACGGTGAAGCGATACCACCGCCGCAACGGTGCCGCCGGACGCTGGCAGCCCTCCGGCACGAGTACCTCTGCCAATCCTTGAGCAGCAGCGCAGAAGAGCTCCTGCAGCGTTGGAGCCCAGACCTGAAGCCGTATATCCGCTGTGTGGGGATGGAGCGAAAAGCCCGCTGCGGCAGAGCGCATCCTGCGGCTCACTGGCGGAAGATCAGCTCGACCCGGCGATTCCGGGCGCGTCCTCGAGGAGTGTCGTTTGTATCAATTGGCTCGCGGCGCCCCAGCCCAATGGCGACGATTCGCTCCGGTGCGACGCCCTGAGCAACGAGGTATCTCCGCACTGCTTCCGCACGCTGTTGCGACAGGCGTAGGTTCTGTTCATCCGTTCCCACCGAGTCTGTATGTCCCCGCACCTCGACTCGAATCTGCGGATTTTGCAACAACCAGCGGGCAATCTGCTCCAGCAATGCTTCAGCCTCGGGCAGCAGCGTCGCTTGGTTGAACTCGAAGAACACCCCTGGAATCACGACCGGTGTCCCAATGGCAGGCTGCTGGACCAATTGCGTTACCACCACGGTATCGCGGACAATCTCGCGAATCACCACCGTGTCGCGGACAGCAACAGCAAGCGTATCGCGCAACGGTGGGGAATCCGGTCCCAGCCCCGCTGCTGCCAATGCTGTCGTAGGATAGCCATCCGGGCAGCCATGATTGGTGCGGCTGCCGGCAATCCGAGGACACAGGTCGGCTCCATCTGGGATACCGTCGCCATCGGTATCGGCAAGCATGGGATTGGTTCCGAGTCGGATCTCCTCCCAATCGCCCAGCCCATCTCCGTCGGAATCTCGCCGCAGCGGGTTGGTTGCATAGTAGCGCACCTCCTCCCCATCGCTAAGCCCATCCCCATCGGTATCCCAACGTGTAGGGTCGGTGAAGTAGGTGAACACCTCTGCCCCATCGGTGAGCCCGTCTCCGTCGGTGTCCACCAGCAAGGGATTCGTGTAGTAGCGTCGCACCTCCTCAAAATCGCTCAGTCCGTCCCCGTCAGTATCGGGATGGTAGGGATTCGTACCCAGGCGTTCCTCCTCCTCGTTGGTAAGCCCATCGCCGTCATGGTCGCGCTCCTCAAAGAGGTAGTAGGAGAGCTTGAGGGCAAGCTCTCCGTAGCCGTCGTTGTGTGAAGGGAGTGTATCTCCACGGTCGGAGACGATGGGCAATGCGAATCCATCGAGCCAGTCGGTTGTCACTGCGTGAGCCGTGAGTTGTAGCCCTATCGAAAGGCGGCGGCTCAGGTAGTAGTCTATGCCGAGCCCCGCCACTGGGTGGACGTTGAACTCATCCCCCTCGGTAAAATCGGGGTAATGAATCCGGCGCCCACGTTCGTTGACCTTGTCCTCCATGATGTCCTGGGGCTGGAAGGAGAGAACTCCCACACCTGCGAAGAAGTACGGGTTGAGCTCTTTCCGCGGGAATAGGTTTACAAAGAGCAGCGCTTCCCAGGTTGCGACCTTCGTGCGCCGGTATGCTGGTCCGGGGTAATCCTCCGGCGGGAACTGCTGGTAGTATGCTGGACCAAAGCGCCATTTATACCGGCGGTCATATGCCAAATATCCAAAGGTCAGGCGGCTCCCCAGCGCAAGCTCTGCGCTGAAGGGAAGGAAGTAGCGGAATTGCACTCCAGTGATTCCGTGAATGCGGTGACTGGAGAATTCCCCACCGTACTTAGTCATTCCCAGAAGCCAGCTCGTTTCCAATCGTCCCTCCGGATATAGCCGGAAGGGGCGGTAGTATGCCGGCTCCTGTGCCTGCACGCCTAAGGCAGCAGTCAACAGAACTGCGACTATCCCTGCTCGCATGATTCACCCTCCCAAGGACACCGTGGCAAAATGTTGCAACCTCCGTGCCAACACCGATTCTCCTCCGCCATCCCCTCCCTTAGGCTTACACCCACTGATGCGTCAGCAGATTCCTACAATTGGAGTGTTTGTTCGTTCATGCGCTCCAGGCTCTGCCGCACCACCTGCAGAAACTGTCCCGCCAGCATCCCATCGATAATCCGATGGTCGAAGCTCAGCGAGAGATAGACCATGTGGCGGACGACAACAACATCGCTGCCGTCAATCTCGCGGACAACGGGGCGTTTCTGGATTGCCCCAATACCCAGAATTGCCACCTGTGGCTGGTTGATAATCGGGGTTCCCAACAAGGTCCCGAAAGTGCCGAAGTTGGTGATGGAGAAGGTCCCGCCCTGCACCTCATCGGGGAGCAGCTTCTTGGTGCGGGCGCGCTGCGCCAGGTCTTGCACAGCGCGCGCCAGCCCGGTAATGCTGAGTGCATCGGCGTTCTTGATGACGGGCACGATAAGGTTGCCGTTGGGCAGCGCTGTTGCAATCCCGATGTTGATGCGCTTGTGCACGATGATGTTCTTGCCGTCCACGCTGGCGTTGAGCAGCGGGAAGGCTTTCAGCGCCTCGACGGCAGCCCGGATGAAGAAGGGCATGTAGGTGAGCTTGACCCCTTCGCGGCGTTCGAACTCCTCCTTGTAGCGCTCGCGCAAGCGCACCAGCCCGGTCACGTCCGCCTCGTCCACACTGGTCACGTGCGGCGATGTATGCTTGGAGCGCACCATGTGCTCAGCGATGAGCTGGCGGACGTGGTCCATTGGGATGACCTCGAACTCTGCCCCTGCAGGAGCTGCCGGGACCGCCCCCACCCGCGGGGCAGGCTCCCGGACCTCGATCCTGGGTGCGGCTGCCGGTGCCTCAACAGCGGGGGCAACCTCCGCTGGCGTCGCTGGCTGAACGGGCTGGGCAATGCGGGCGCGGCGCTGCTCCAGGTAGCGCAGCAGATCGTGCTTGGTGACCCGCCCTTCCAACCCTGTACCAGGAATCTGCTCCAGCTCCTGCAGCGAAATTCCCTCAGCTTCGGCGATCGCCCGCACCAGCGGGGAGTAGAATCGGCGTCCGCTCATGCGTGGAATACGCTCGCCAACGCCTCCATCATGCCCATTGCCCGAACGCACCGGCGGAGCAGGTATTGGTTGCACCGATGCCGCCGGTTCCGGTGCCGCAACAGGCGGTGGTGGCGGTGGCGCTGTGACAGGAGATGGCGGCGCTGTCACAGATGGCTCGGGAGCCTTCGACGATGGCGCTTCCTGCCCTCCCGGTGCTCCCACGCTTACAGCTCCTTCGGTGACGGCAATTCGGGCGATGACGGTTCCCACGGGCACGGTCTC
>Ga0197143_1000040_pt1 | contig 141828 bp, 128 predicted proteins | sample GBS70_MetaG_FD_148603 | JGI IMG/M metagenome (GOLD analysis project Ga0197143, IMG submission 148603) | Sediment microbial communities from Great Boiling Springs, Gerlach, Nevada, United States - GBS 70_MetaG | ecosystem: Environmental > Aquatic > Thermal springs > Hot (42-90C) > Sediment... | reverse complement strand
GGGCTGTCGCGGAGTTTCTCTTATGCTTTTGAAAATGAAGCGTTTCGGCATCTTCCGAGGTTTTTGAAAGAAAAATATGGGATTGAAGTAGTTGAAAGATTGATCCGAAAAGAAGTTCGTGGTAAGGAGATCAATTTGCTCGGTATGGCGAAGAAAGACGGTCAGGATATCATTATAGTTGGTGAGGTTAAAATGCGACTTGAGAGCAAAAAATATAAGGAAGAGTTTGAAAGTGATGTTTTTGATGAGCTTGAGGAGAAAGTTGAAGCTGTCAGATCGGAATATGGTGATATTGAGGTAGTGAAAGTTCTTGTTACGCATTTTGCTAGCGAATCCTTTTTAAAGCTCGCTAGGGAGAAGGGGGTAATAGTAGTTCAAAGCTTTGAATGGTGAAATTTAAAAAACTTTTGTGAGGTTAATTATGCCAGCGAAGAAAAAAAGCAAAGTTAAAAAGGCAAAGGTTAAATCAGCGAAGAAAGTTGCAAAGAAGAAGACCGTTAAAAAGGTTGCGAAGCGAAAAAATGTTTCAACTCCAAAATCGCGGGTTGAAAGTATCAATGTCAATCCCAGCAACGCGAATCAGAAAGAGCAAGTGAAGTCATCTTATTCAAAGGAGGAACTTGAGCATTTCAAGCAAATTCTTCTTAAAAAGCGTGAGGAGATACTTGAAATGCTTGAAGCACACAAACAATCCTTGATTGAGGCGACGACACAGAACGATAAGCCAGTTGGAACGCCTTATTCAATTCACATGGAATACGGGACCGAGACAGAAGAGAGAGAAAAAACGATGTTTTTCATCGCCCGCGAGGAGAAAATGTTAAATTACATTGATGCTGCGCTTATGAGAATTGAGAGGGGAACTTACGGGGTTTGTATAAAATGTGGGAAGCTGATTGATAAGCGACGACTTGAAGCTGTCCCGCACACTCAACTTTGTATTGAATGTAAACTTGCCCAAAAGAAAGGATTTTAACTTGCAGTGAAAATCCTTTATGTATCAATTTTAATCGTTTTAATTGATCAAGCCACAAAACTTCTCGTCCGTGGTTTTGAATTACCCTGGCTTGGAATAAAAGTAGACGGTATGAGGATAGGTGAATCAAAGCGTCTTATAGGTGACTTCGTTCGGATAACTTACACAGAAAATCCCGGAATGGCTTTCGGGATAAATCTTGGAAATAAATTTTATCTGACTTTTCTCGCAATTCTTGCTGTGATAGTTGTCTTTGCCTATTTATACAGGGTGCGAAATGACAGTTTTTTAATCCGTTTATCTCTCTGTATGATAATCGGAGGTGCGATTGGGAATTTAATTGATAGGATTTTCTATGGTGTTATTTTCAACTATGGGAAAATTTTCCACGGACGGGTCGTTGATTTCATTGATGTTGATTTCTTTGATATGAACATTTTTGGGTATCACATTGATAGATGGCCGATTTTTAATATAGCGGATGCATCCGTGACAGTTGGGGTTTTAATTTTATTGTTTGCTCGCCAAAAGAAAGAGTTGACCGACAAGGAAACAAATCCCGAGATCGGTCTTAAAAATGTTGAAAGTGGTGAATGAATTTGATGAACTTGTAAAAAAGCATAAAGTTTTAAAGGAAGTTGAAATTATCGTCCCAAATGTTGAAAAGCGTGAGAGGATTGATAAATTTTTAGTGAACCAGATAGAGAACGCAAGCAGAAGCAAAATAGAGAAATTGATTGAATCAGGTCTTGTCCTTGTAAATGGAAGAACTGTAAAGCCAAGTCATAAAATTGCACCTGGTGAGAGGATAATCGTAAAGATACCAAAAGAGCCAAGACCTGAACTCCTTCCAGAGCCAATCCCGCTTGAAATAGTTTATGAAGACGAATATCTCCTTGTGGTTAATAAGCCTGCCGGTATGGTCACTCATCCAGGTCATGGTAATTACACTGGGACACTTGTCAATGCTTTGCTATATCATTGTTCAAGTTTATCGCGGGTAAATGTTTCTGGGGGTGAGGTTCGTCCTGGGATAGTTCATCGGCTTGATAAGGACACGAGCGGATTGCTTGTCGTCGCAAAAGATGATGAAACACACAGGCAACTTGCAAGGCAGTTTTTTCACAAAATAGTTGAAAGGGAATATTGGGCGATAGTTTGGGGGCATTTTAACTCAAATAGAGGTGTGATTGAAGCAGAAGTTGGAAGAAGCCGAAGTGACAGGACAAAATTTGCTGTGGTTCGCGGTGGAAAGCCAGCTGTTACGGAGTATGAAGTAATTGAAAAATTTGGTTTTTTATCCCTTGTGAAATTAAGGTTGAAAACGGGAAGAACGCATCAGATAAGAGTTCATCTCGCACATATCGGTCATCCTGTTTTCGGTGACCCTACTTATGGTGGAAGAAGGATTGCTTGGGGTGGAATTGATAGAAAGAAAAAATTATTCGTTGACGAGCTTCTTAAGATAATGCAAAGACAAGCACTGCACGCAAAAACGCTTGGATTTATTCATCCGGCAAAAAATGAATTTATGCGTTTTGATTCCGATCTTCCCGAGGATATGAAGAAAGTTCTTGAGATTTTGGAAACGCAAGCAAAATTATAGATATGTTTGAAAAAGGAAGCGAAATAGAGGTTAAAATTGAGAAAACGGTCTTTGAAGGCAAGAGCATAGCAAGGGTTGATGGATTTGTGGTCTTCGTCAGAAATGTTGTCCCTGGGGATTTGGTAAGGGTGCGAATTACAAAGGTTAAAAAGACATATGCTGAGGCTGAACCTCTTGAGATATTAAATGGTTCGGAGTTGAGAGTTGAGCCGAGATGTAAATTCTTCGGAATATGTGGCGGGTGTAAGTGGCAAAATCTTGATTATAAAGCCCAGCTTGAATTTAAGCGCGACCATGTGATTGAAAGCTTTACAAGGATAGGCGGTTTCAAGGGGATTGAAAATGTAGTGCTTCAAACATTACCTTCGGATGAGATTTTCTTTTACAGGAATAAAATTGAATTTTCGTTTTCAGATCAAAGATGGTTACTTGAAGATGAAATTAAAAGTGGAGTTGAACTTGAAAAAAATTTTGCCCTTGGCTTTCATCTTCCAGATAGATACGATAAGGTTCTTGACATTGATGAATGTTTTTTACAGTCGGAGCTGAGCAATGAGATTTTGAACTTTACGAGGGATTATTTCAAATCAAGAAAAGTTTCAATTTATTCAACTGAAAAGAATTCTGGTTATTTGCGTTTTCTCGTTATAAGAGAGGGGAAAAACACCGGGGATGTGATGGTCAATCTTGTGACGTTTGAGGATTCGCCCGAGATTATGGGTGATTTTTCAAAAGAGATGATCTCAAAATTTCCGAATATTACAACCATTGTTAACAACATAAATACCAGAAGAGCGCAAATTTCAACAGGTGAATATGAGAGGGTTTATTTCGGGGACGGGACTATAACTGAAAAGCTTGGCGATTATGTCTTTCGCATATCTTCAAATTCTTTTTTCCAGACGAACACTAAGCAGGCGGAAAAACTTTACAAGAAGATAATTGAATTTGCAAAATTTAATCCCGATGATGTCGTTTATGATTTTTACTCTGGTACTGGGACGATTTCAATTTTTATCTCTTCTTATGTGAGGGAAGTTGTTGGGCTTGAACTTGTTGAAAGTGCTGTTGAGGACGCTTGGAGAAATGCCGAGATTAACGGCGTCAAAAATTGTAAATTTATATCGGGCGATTTAAGAGATAAGCTCTATATTGATAAATCTTGGATGAAGGAGGTTGGGAAACCAAACATTATAATAGTTGACCCACCAAGGTCTGGCATGCATCCGGATGTGGTCAGAGCGATAGCTAAAATTCAACCCAAGAGAATAATTTATGTCAGCTGTAATCCAACAACTCAAGCAAGGGATGTAAAATTGTTGCTTGAATATAACCCAAATTATGAAATAGAGTTGCTTCAACCTGTTGACATGTTCCCCCACACCTACCATATTGAGAACATAGCGGTATTAAAAACTAAATAAACAGGCATAAGATGAAGATTAAAACTTTCCTTCTGGCTATTTTAATAACATTTTCTGCATTTGCCCAGAAGTTGAGTTATCCACCCACAAAGACGGTTGATGTCGTTGATGATTATCATGGGTTTAAAGTTCAAGACCCATATCGTTGGCTTGAGGATTTTGAATCAGATGAAGTAAAACGGTGGGTTGATGAGCAGAATCGGCTCACTTTTGATTTCATTCGCTCCACCCCTTTTTATGATAAGATAAAGAATAGGTTGACGGAGTTGATGAATTATCCCAGATATTCCGTTCCAGTTAAAGCTGGGGAAAGATATTTCTTCTTCAAAAATGATGGTCTTCAAAATCAATCTGTTCTTTTTATGCGGGAGGGTTTGAAAGGTAAAGATATACTTGTAATTGACCCAAATAAGTTTAGCGAGGATGGGACGGTTGCCCTTATGAATTTATCATACAGCAAGGATGGTAGATTTCTTGCTTACGGTGTATCTACTAGTGGTAGCGATTGGCAGGAGATAAGAATAAGGGATGTTTTAACTGGAAAGGATTATGATGAGGTTTTGAAGTGGTGCAAGTTTTCAAGCATAGCTTGGCTACCTGATAATTCTGGGTTTTATTACAATCGTTTCCCTGAACCTGGAACTGTTCCAAAAGGGGAGGAGAATAACTATAACAAGGTATATTTCCACAGGCTCGGAACGCCACAGTCGGAAGATAGACTTGTTTATGAAAGACCCGATGCGAAGGAGTTAAATTTTTATCCGCAGATAACAGAAGATGGGAAATACTTGATATTGACTGTCACGCACGGGACGAGCCCCAAAAATAGAATTTATTATCGCAAGTTAAATAGCAATGATGACTTCATTCGCCTTCTTGATGAAGCGGACGCAAGTTATGATTTCATTGGTAATAAAGGTGATGTTTTTTACTTCGTGACGGATTTAAATGCGCCAAGGTATAGAATTATAGCAATTGATGTAAATAAGCCCGAGAGAAAGAATTGGGTTGAGGTAATCCCAGAAAAAAAGTCGGTCATTTCAAACGCAAGAATAATTAACGACCATTTCGTTGTCGTATATACGGAGGATGTCAAGCATAAGATAGAGATTTACACGCTTGATGGTAAATTTGTTAAGGAGATAAAGCTTCCAACTGCGGGGACCGTCTCAGGGCTATCAGGAAAGCAAAAGGATACGGAGATGTTTTTCGGATTTACTTCCTTTTTGTTCCCGTTGAATGTTTATAGGTATGATTTTAAAACGGAGAAACTTGAATTATTTTTTGAATCAAAACTTAAAAATTTTAATGCGGGTGATTATGTGGTGAAGCAGGTATTTTATGAGTCAAAAGATGGAGTTAAAGTGCCGATGTATGTAGTCCATAAGAAGGATTTAAAACTTGATGGTAATAATCCTGCTTTGCTTTATGGTTATGGTGGGTTTAACATAAGTATAATGCCGTCGTTTTCAGCTATAAGGTTGCTTTGGCTTGAGATAGGTGGAATTTATGCAGTAGCCAATTTGCGAGGTGGGAGCGAATATGGTGAGGAATGGCATCAGGCGGGGATGCTTGATAAAAAACAAAATGTCTTCAATGATTTCATCTCCGCTGGTGAGTGGTTAATTAAAAACGGTTATACAAATTCAAAGAAACTCGTTATCAATGGAAGGAGTAATGGGGGATTGCTTGTAGCTGCGTGTATGGTTCAAAGACCCGATTTATTCGGTGCGGTGGTTTGTGAAGTTCCTGTTATTGATATGCTCAGATATCACAAATTTACCGTGGGTAGGTATTGGGTTCCTGAATATGGGAATGCGGAGGCAAATCCTGAACATTTCAAGTTTCTTTATGCGTATTCACCGCTTCACAATGTTAAGAAGGGTGTTGTTTATCCGCCAACCATTATAACAACGGCTGATCACGATGATAGGGTTGTTCCTTTGCACGCCTATAAATTTACAGCAACGCTTCAATCTGCAAACGCGGGTGATACACCGATTTTGCTCAGGGTAGAAACAAAAGCAGGACATGGTGCTGGAAAGCCAACTTCAAAAATAATTGAGGAGCAAGCGGATATTTACGCATTCATATTTAAAGTTCTTGGGATAAATTATTGATTGTGATATAAATCACTTTGAAATTTCAAGCTTTTTTAGAAATTTTTTTCAAAAAAAAAGGAGAGTGCTATGGTGGGCAAGGTTTTATTTTTAATTTCAGCTTTCTTCATTATTCTTTCCTCATCTTTGTTAGCTCAAACGCAGGAATGGCTTAAGTTTGAAGCAGCTTGGATAAATGCTATCGTTACAGAGGGAAGATATGTCTGGATTGGAACAAGTGGGTATGGACTTGCTCGTCTTGATACATTAAGTGGTCAAATAACATGGTATAATACCAGAAGTAATCCAAGCTTGCCGAGCGATTGGGTTTATTCAATTGCAATTGACGATTCAGGTAACAAATGGCTTGGTTTATATGAGTACATTGCTAAATTTGATGGAAGTCGGTTTATAAGTTATCGGAGGTGGAGTGAATTTATGAGGGAGGTTGCGGTAGATGATTCTGGATATGTTTGGGCTGGAACTGAGGACGGTTTTATCTATCGGTTTGATAGAAGAAATTTTCCACCTTCTAGTTCTAGTGCTTATGGTATTGGTACTAGAGTTACAAAAATACTTTTTGATGACTCCATGAATGTTTATGTGGTTGGATTTTATCGGGGCATTTATAAATTGGATAGCACTTCGTGGAGTCCATGGAAACAAGTATTATCGCTTTCTGCATATTCAGCGGCTTATGACAAGAAAAATAAAGTTTTTTGGATATCAACCTCGTCGGGTGTCTATAAGTGGGATAAAATAAATCAACCTCAAAAAATAGCGATTCCTGAAGTTTTTGCTTTGGATATACCTTTTTTTGATTTTTGGATGGACTATATATACTCTATTTCGGTTGATACAGTGTTTGGTAAAGTATGGTTTGCAAAGCTAAACGCTTCAGGAGCTTATGGTGTTCATGGTTATCCTAGTAGTCTTGAGTTGGGATGTAATAGATTTGAGTATCCTGGAGGGATATTTAACTATGATGGTACCTCTTGGACAGCTTATAGACCGGATAATTCACCCTTGCCGAATTGTAACGCCACAGTTGTTTATGTGGATAATCAAAGCGGGAAGGTATGGGTTGGTTTAGCAGGAGCAGTTGCAGTTTTTAATGGAAGCTCTTGGAAGGTGTTTTACATTCCAGATAATAATATCTCTTCGTACCAGATTACTTCAATGGCGATAGATAAGTTTGGGAACAAATGGTTTGGCACTATGGATGGTGGTTTGAGAAAATTTGACGGCACAACTTGGACGATTTATACTCCATATAATTCGCAATTGCCTGATTTCCGCATTTCCGCTATTGGTTTTAATCCGGTCAATAATGATTTGTGGGTTGGGATTAATGCAATAGGTGTTGCGCGATTCAATGGTAACGAATGGACACTTTATGATACTATTAATTCTCCTTTAAAGACGACAAGAATAACAGGATTTACTTTTGATCAGAGTGGTAATGTATGGATAGCTACAAGACCGTCTGGTTATATTGGCTATGAACTTTATGGTGGGGTTTATAAATTTGATGGGACAAGCTTTGTATGGTATTATACCGGAAATTCTGATTTACCAAGCGAGGGAGTTCAATCAATTGTAGCTGATAAAAGCGGAAATATTTGGCTAGGAACAGCTTATTACAATATACGAAAAACGGGTTTCCCACCAGATGGGGGTGTAGTTAAAATTTCAGGCACGGGTTGGTCAAAGTATGATACAGCTAATGGTTTCCCGAGCATTTGGACTTGGAGAGTAGCGGTGGATAGTTCTGATACTGCTTGGATTGGCACTCTTGGAAAGGGTTTAATAAAGTTTGATGGTCAAAATGCTGTGGTTTATAATAGGAGTAATTCCAGTTTACCTGGGGACACGGTTTTTTCTATAGCTGTAGAAAGCTCAGGGAAGATTTGGGTGGCTACAAACAAAGGTATTGCAAAATTTGATAGGTCTCAATGGACAGTGTTTACCAGGTCTAACACTGGCTTGCCAGTTGGTTTTGTTGGAACTATAGCTGTTGATAAACAGGGGAATAAATGGTTTATAAGTTATTTTGGTTGGAGAATTTTGGTATATCGTGAGGGTGGGGTTATACTTGATGTTGAGCGTGTGGTTGATGTGATGCCATCTTCGTTTAAGTTATATCAAAATTATCCAAATCCATTTAATCCCAATACAACGATTGAGTTTGAGATACCTGAAAGAGCCAGTGTTAAATTAGTTGTTTATGATATTTTAGGTCGTGAGGTTGAGAAACTCGTTGATAAGGAATTGGAGCCGGGAAGATACAAGGTAAATTTTGAGGGGAGCGAGCTTTCAAGCGGTGTTTATTTTTATCGGCTTGAAGCGGGTAAATTTGCGGATGTAAAGAAAATGCTTTTGGTTAAGTAATCAGAGCTCACCCTCATCTTAATCCTTTTTGTTAATTAAAGCGGTGGTTTCATATCATTGATTTGAGGATTAAGATGAGGGTTTTTTGTTTCATTGTTTTTATTCTTCGGGGTTTTGGAAATTTGTTTCTTTTTGATTATCTTTACATCCCAGTAAAACAAAAATTTAACGGGCGGATTATGTTTGAGAATTTTAAGTCAAAAATTGATGAGATATCCGAGCGTTTTGAAATTTTAAGGAGGTATCTTTGACATAGAAGGGAAAAGGAAACATCTTTCGGAGCTTGAAGCGAAAACATCGGAATCAAACTTTTGGGATGATCCATCAAACGCTCAAAGAATAATGCAGGAAATAAGCAGGGTAAAGGATTGGATAAAAGAGTGGGAGACCGCGGAGAAAATGCTTGAAGATGTGAAGGTTTTTGTTGAACTTGCAGAGGAATCGCAGGATATATCTTTGGCTTCTGAGTTACAACGGGAGATGAAAAAACTTGAAAAGAAAATTGATGAGCTTGAACTTAAAAATCTTTTGAATGGTGAAGATGATCCGAAAAGTGCGATATTGACAATTCATTCCGGAGCTGGAGGAACGGAAGCGCAGGATTGGGCTGAGATGCTTTTAAGGATGTATCTTCGTTGGGCTGAAAGGAATGGCTATAAAGCGACGATTGTGGACATACTTGAAGGTGATGGAGCCGGGATTAAAAGCGCTGTTGTTGAAGTTGAAGGTCCTTATGCCTACGGTTACCTTAAAGCTGAAAGCGGTGTTCATCGTCTTGTGCGAATTTCGCCGTTTGATGCCAATAAAAGAAGGCACACATCTTTTGCCTCTGTATTTGTGTATCCAGAGCTTGGTGATGAAGATGTGAAAATTGAAATTAATCCCGACGACCTCAAGATTGAAACATTTAGGGCTGGTGGGCATGGTGGTCAAAATGTGAATAAAGTTGAAACAGCTGTTAGAATAACGCATATCCCGACGGGAATAGTTGTTCAATGTCAAAGTGAGCGCTCACAATATCAAAACAAGATGAGGGCAATGCGTTTGCTTCAGTCGAGGTTGTATCAGTTGCAAAAGGAAAAGGAAAGAGAAAAACTTGACGAATTTGAAAAGCAAAAAAGAAAAATTGAATGGGGGAATCAAATCCGCTCGTATATTTTTCACCCTTATAATCTCGTCAAGGACCACAGAACAGGTTATGAAACATCAAATGTCCAAGCGGTTATGGATGGAGAGATTGATGAGTTCATAAAGGCGTATCTTTTAAATTCTGTTAAGACGAATTCTAATTAAGTTGTTTAAAGATTATGATCTCAAGCATGACCGGATTTGGAAGAGCACAGGTTAGCAAGGATGGGATTGATGTCTCCGTTGAAATAAAAAGTTTGAATAGTCGTTTCCTTGAGATAAATTTGAGGCTTCCAGCGATTGTTCAGCCAAAGGAGTTTGAAATTAGAGAGTTAATTCGCAAAAGAATTTCGCGCGGTAAGATAACCGTGACAATTGATTTTAAAGTTGATCCCTTTGTCCGATCACCGATAAAGGTTAATTTTGACTTCGTTGGTGCTTATGTTAAAGTGCTTCGCGAGTTGAAGAGAAAGTTCAAAGTTAAGGGAGAAATAAAGTTAGAGCATTTGCTTTCACTTCCGAACATATTTGATGTTAATTCGTTTGATATTTCAGAAGAGCAGTGGGAAATTTTAAAGGAAGGGATTGAGAAAGCACTGGAAAATTTAATTGAATCAAGATGCAAAGAAGGAGAGCAACTGGCTGAAGATATTGAGAAAAGGGTAAAAATGATTTCTCAAAAGGTTGATCTAATTCAAAAGCTTTCGGAGGAAAATTTAAGGGAGAGGCAGAAAAAGTTAAGAGAGAAAGTGCACGAGATTTTCTCTGATGTTGAATTTGACAGGAATCGGCTTGAAGCTGAACTTTTAATCCTTGCTGATAAGCTTGATGTGACTGAGGAATGTATCCGTTTAAAAAGTCATGCAGATATTTTCCTTGGGGTTATGAAGAGTGATGATGTTGCTGTTGGTAAAAGATTAAATTTCATACTTCAGGAGATGTTGCGCGAGGCAACAACGATAGGTGCTAAGACAGACGATGTTGAGGTAACTTATCTTGTCGTTGGGATTAAGGAAGAGATAGAGAAAATTCGGGAGCAGCTTCAAAATGTTGAATAAAATTTTCACATTGCCGTGAAAAAAGGAATGTTAATTGTTGTATCTGCGCCAAGTGGAGCGGGTAAGACAACGATAGCGAAGAAAATTTTGGAGCGTTTTCCATTCGTAAAGTTTTCCGTTTCTGCTACAACTCGTCCCAAGAGAAATGGTGAAATAGACGGAAAGGATTATTTTTTCCTCACACGCGAGGAGTTTGAGAAGAAGATTCAAAATGGAGAGCTTCTTGAGTGGGAGGAGATATACGGGAATTATTACGGGACATTGCGAAGTGTTGTTGAAGATGCGTTGAAAAACGGGGATATTTTGCTTTTTGATGTTGATGTGAACGGTGCTATTTCAATAAAGAAGAAATTCCCTGATGATTCAATTTTAATTTTTATTAAACCGCCAAACATAGAGACATTGAAGGAGAGGCTGAAGCGAAGGAGGACAGAAAGCGAGGAACAAATACAGAAACGTCTTGAACGTGTCCCGATGGAACTTGAAAAAGCTTCATATTTTGATTATATTTTTGTAAATGACCGACTTGAAGATACAATTAAATCGGTTTTGAGAGCGATTTACAATGAATTTGAGAGATGGAAGGCGGTTCAAAGACATGAGTATTGAAAACAAAAATAATATAAAAAATGGGGCTCAAACCGCTTGATTTAAAGAAGATTCAAGAGATTGCTGGCAATACTTATGAAGCAATAGTCATAATGGCTAAAAGGGCAAGGCAAGTTAACGATGAGAGGAAGATAATGTTCAATAAGCGACTTGATGAAGTGAGGGCTCTTAAAGCACAGCAACAACAGGGTAAAGAGGAAGAACCAGTAAGGATTCTTGATGATGAGAAAACACCAAAAGCACCGCCAGAACAGCTTCAGATAGCGGAGGAATTTGACCTGATGCCAAAGCCAGCTGATGTAGCAATTGAAGAATATCTTTCAGGTAAGCTTGAATGGAGTTATTCAAGAGATAAAGATGAAGAAAGGAGACGACGGTAGGGGGTGTTTGATGTTCAAAGGTTAAATTCTGGGAAACCAATTCTTGAGAAGATAGAAAGTAATCCCTGGGAGAGCAAGGTTGTTTTCAATCCCGGTTGCGTTTTGATTGATGATGAGGAGGAAGTTGGCGAAATAGTTGAATCAATGAAGCCAGATAAAGAGACACTTGACAAGTTGCGCAATCACAGGGCTTTGGTATTTGTTGTTTATAGGGCTCAAGGGACGGATGAATTTAAGCGTTCGTCCTTTGGGCTTGCGATTTTTACCCCTGATTTGAAACTCATCAAAAGATTTCCGCATCCGATCGTAAAACCTGAGGAAGGGTTTGAAAATCTTGGAGTTGAAGACCCGAGGATAATCAAAGTCGGGAAATCATATTTTATGTTTTATACTGGATATGCGAGTGGAAGGGAAAGGAATAAAATTAACATTTGTATTGCTGAGACGAGGGATTTTTTACATTGGCAAAAGCATGGGCTTTTAAAGGGTGAGATAAACGAAGTTGACAATAAAAACGCTGTTCTCTTCCCGGAGAAAATAAACGGGAAGTTCGTTCTGCTTCATCGTCCGATGGAGGGTGAAAAATCAATGGTTATTCACTATGCGATCTCCGATGATATTCTCGGCGAGTGGAAGGATTTTGGTGTGTTAATTGATTGTGAAGTTAAACTTGGTTTTGTTAGGAGTTGGAATGGAGCTGGGGCACCACCGTTAAAGATTGATGAAAAAAATTTTTTCATTATTTACCACATCGGGAATTTTAAAAGTGATGGCACAAGGGAATATCATCTCGGCGTTGCACTCATTGAAAAGGATGATAGAAGTTACATAAAACTTGTCAAAAAGTTTGAGCCATTTCTAAAACCCGAGACCGAATTTGAAGCGAGGGGTGACAAAGAGCTTGGTGTTAATAATGTTGTTTTTATCTGTGGGGCGTATTTTTACGGTGATTATCTTTATTTTCCTTATTCTGGGGCGGATAGCGTAATCCTTGGTGGCAGGGTTTTGAAAAGCGAGATATTAAATTGGGCAAGGAAATAAATCATAAACAAAAGAAAAAGAACCCATGCCAGCTATCACATTACTTGATGAAATAAGGGAAAAAGCAAAGAAACTCAAAAAGCACATTGTTTTGCCAGATTCACTTGATGAAAGAACTTTAAGAGCAGCGCGAATCATAGTTGATGAAAAAATCGCAGATGTAACCTTGATCGGTGATGAGGAAAAAATTTACTCCCTTGCTGAAAAAATCGGTGTTAATTTATCTGGCGTAAGAATCGTCAATCCATTAAAATCAGAATTATTAAGCGATTTTTCCCATATATTTTACAATCTCCGCAAGCATAAAGGTATAAGTTTTGATGAGGCGAGTGAGACGATGAGAAATCCACTTTTCTTTGGTGCAATGATGGTTAGAGAGGGAATGGCTGATGGAAGTGTAGCCGGTTCAACTTCAACAACTGCTGATGTTTTAAGAGCTGGGATCCAAGTAGTTGGTTTGATGGAGGGGGTTTCAATTGTTTCAAGTTTCTTTTTGATTGTATTCCCAAATAAAGTTTATTCCTTTGCTGATTGTGGTGTTGTTCCTAATCCGACCGCTGAACAACTTGCTGACATTGCTATTTTAACTGCCGTAAATCATAAAAAGTTAACCGGTGAAGAACCTATAGTTGCGATGCTTTCTTTCTCAACGAAGGGAAGCGCTAGACATGAGATGGTTGATAAGGTTATTCAAGCCACGGAAATTGCAAAAAGTAAAAGACCAGATTTAATAATTGACGGGGAGCTTCAACTTGATGCTGCGATCGTCCCGGAGGTTGCGCGGATTAAAGCACCGGATAGCCCCGTGCGTGGAAATGCAAATGTTTTGATTTTTCCGAATCTTGACGCTGGAAACATAGGTTACAAGATGGCACAGAGAATGGCTGGAGCAGAGGCACTTGGTCCATTGGTTCAAGGATTGAAGAAACCATGCTTTGACCTTTCAAGAGGGTGCAGTGTTGAAGACATAGTAAATGTAGTGGCAATAAATTGCGTCATGGGTCAATCGTGAAGAACAAATATGAAAGGGAAAAGTTCAAGTTTAAAGTTCAGGTTCAGGTCAGAACTTTTGATCTTGATTCATACGGAATAGTTCATAATTCGGTTTATTTGAAGTATTTTGAAATTGCAAGGACTGAGTATTTAAGGCAAGCGCTTGGGATTGAGCCCGGGCGTTTTTTTAATGATTTTTATTTCGTGATCGCAAGAAATGTCTGTAATTATATCAGCCCAGCGAGATTTGATGAAGTGCTTGATGTTTACGCAAGAACATCAAAAATCGGAAATTCAAGTTTTGAAATGGAGTATCTGATTGAGGAGAAAACTACAGGTAGAAATGTCGCAACTGGTGAAACGGTGATAGTTCTCTTAAACCGTGATACATTTAAACCGCAACCCTTGCCTGAGAATGTCCGCAATTTAATTTTAAAATTTGAAGGTGACGGGGTTATCGTGAAAAAAAGTAAAGTTTAAAATTATGTACACACCATTTGAAACATTTGAATCGCTTGCTCAAAAAGGGAATATAATCCCGGTTTATGAGTCGCTACTTGCTGACACCGAGACGCCAGTTTCGGTTTATATGAAGATAAGGGATAAAAGCGAATATTCTTTTTTACTTGAAAGCGTTGAAGGCGGTGAGAAAATAGCCAGGTACTCTTTCATCGGTTTTAAACCATTTATGATTTTTGAAGCGAGAGGTTTTGAATTTAAAGTTGAAATGGTTGATGAGAGATTTTCTTTTATCGGTGAAAAAATAAGAGGCGAAACACACCCTCTTGGTGCGCTCAACCGGATATTCTCAATCTTTAAGTCAGCCAATGTGCTTGAACTTCCAAGGTTTACATGTGGGGCTGTTGGATATTTCGGTTATGAAAGTATCTCCCTTATTGAAAAAATCCCAACTTCAAATAGAGATGATTTAGAGGCGCCTGATATATTTTTGATGTTTTTTGATTCATTGCTTGTCTTTGATAATCTGAAGAGGAAAATTTTCATCATATCCAATGTTTATAAAGATGATGGGACAAATTTAAAAGATGAGTATTACAAAGCGCTTGGCAGGATAACAGAAATTAAATCTTTTCTTAAAAGGAGAATAAATCCAGATATCGCAAAGGTTGAGATTGACAACGATTTTAAATTTAACATGACGAAAGAGGAGTTCATTGAAAAGGTCAAGAAGGTAAAGGAATACATAGTCAATGGTGACATATTTCAAGCTGTTTTATCCCAAAGGGCTGAAAGGTGGATTGAAGGAGATCCATTTGACATTTACCGAATGCTTAGGGTAGTGAACCCATCCCCGTATATGTATTTTTTGAGGATGAAAAATTTAAGTATCATAGGGTCGTCGCCGGAAATTCTTGTGCGGGTTGAAAATGGAATCGTTGAAACAAGACCAATTGCTGGGACTAGGAGAAGAGGTGAAACCCCGGATGAGGATGAAAAACTTGAAAGGGAACTTTTAAATGATGAAAAGGAAAAAGCCGAACATTTAATGCTTGTTGATCTTGGAAGAAATGACATCGGAAAGATAAGTTATTTCGGAACTGTAAAGGTAGATCAATTTATGGTTATTGAAAAGTATTCCCATGTTATGCATATCGTAAGTAACATAAGCGGAAAATTAAGAAGTGATGTAACTCCGATTGAGGCACTTTATGCTTGTTTTCCAGCTGGGACTGTTACAGGTGCTCCGAAGATAAGAGCAATGGAAATAATCGCGGAACTTGAACCGACAAAGCGAGGAATCTATGCTGGGGCTGTTGGATATATTGATTTTTCCGGAAATCTTGACTCTTGCATTGCCATTAGGACAATTGTGATGAAAGGAAATAGAGCGTATTTTCAAGCTGGAGCAGGTATTGTTTATGATTCTTCTCCGGAAAACGAGTATCAAGAAACGCTTGATAAACTTAAAGCGACATTCAAAGCGGTTGAATTGCTCTATCAAGATTGAAAAGAAATCCTAAACCAAAAGATGATTCTTGTAATTGATAATTACGATTCGTTTACATACAACCTTGTTCAATATCTTGGTGAGCTTGGTGTGGAAATGGAGGTTGCTCGCAACGACAGGATAACCATTGATGAGGTCAAAGAGTTGAAGCCCGATGCGATTGTGATTTCACCTGGACCGTGTACTCCTTATGAAGCGGGGATTTCAATTGATGTGATAAAAAATTTTTATGTATCGGTTCCAATACTTGGTGTTTGTTTAGGGCATCAAGCGATTGGTGTTGCCTTCGGTGGAAGGGTAATTAAAGCGCCTGTTATAATGCATGGAAAAGTGTCGGAAATATATCACACCAATTCTTCAATTTTTTCCAATTTGCCGAATCCATTTAAAGCAACGCGCTATCATTCACTCATAATTGAAAGGGAGACATTACCAAACTGCCTTGAAGTGACAGCTTGGACAAGTGATGGTCTCATTATGGGAGTAAGACATAGAGAATTTCCCGTTTTTGGTGTTCAATTTCATCCCGAGTCAATTATGACTGAGTTTGGAAAGGAGATTTTGAAAAATTTCGTTTACAGGAGATTTTAAAACAAAGGTTCTCTTTTTGAGATGGGGAATAATTTAATTTTGAAAGATGAAAGGGTTTGGCTTGAAAGCAGGCAAAAGGATATTTGGCGTATTTTTCGTATAATGGCGGAATTTGTTGAGGGGTTTGATCAGATGACAAAGATTGGACCTTGCGTTTCTATTTTTGGTTCAGCAAGGACTAAGCCCGGGCATAGGTATTATGAGATGGCTAGGGAGGTGGCAAAAGAACTTGTCAAAGCTGGTTTTGGTATAATTACGGGCGGTGGACCCGGGATAATGGAGGCTGCAAATCTTGGGGCGAAGGAAGCTGGTGGTTTATCTGTTGGTATAAACATAGAGCTTCCGCTTGAACAGAAATTTAACCCTTATGTTGATGTTGGGATTGAATTTAGGCATTTTTTTGTGAGGAAAGTTATGTTTGTGAAATATGCGCAGGGTTTCGTCGTGTTGCCAGGTGGATTTGGAACGCTTGATGAATTTTTTGAGGCGGTCACACTTATTCAAACGGGTAAGACAACCCGTTTCCCTGTGGTTTTAATGGGAAGCGAATACTGGCAAGGATTAATTGATTGGCTTAAGGGTAAAGTCCTCGCCGAAGGAAATATATCTCCGGAGGATTTGGAAATTTTTGAATTGACGGATGACCCGAAAGAAGCAGCAAGGATAATAACTGAATTCTATCAAGAGAATGTCGTCTCACCAAATTTCTAAATAAAAATTTTTTGCCATGATTAGGCTTGAGAATTTAACTAAAAAATTCGGTGACTTTGTTGCGGTTGATAATCTAACATTGGAGATAAAGTCGGGTGAATTTTTTGGTTTTCTTGGACCAAATGGTGCGGGGAAAACAACGACTATAAAAATGATCGCAGGATTGATACGACCCACAAGTGGCAGAATTTTCATCTGTGGAATTGACGCATTGGAAGAACCGGAAAAGGCGAAGAGTTTGCTTGCTTATGTTCCGGATCAGCCATTCATATATGATAAATTAACTGGGCGTGAATTTTTGTTCTTCATCGGTGGTCTCTTTAAAATGGAAAAAGGAAAAATAAGGGAAAAGGTTAATTTACTTGTTGAACATTTTGAACTTGGGCGCTGGATTGATAGAAGGATTGAGGAATATTCACAGGGGATGAAACAGCGTGTGATAATTGCTTCTGCTTTACTTCACGACCCCAAGGTTATCGTAATAGATGAACCAATGGTAGGTCTTGACCCAAGAAGTGCGCGCATCGTTAAGGAAACACTTAAACAAAAAACTAAAGAAGGCGTATCAATTTTCATGTCAACTCACTCACTTGAAGTCGCGGAAGAACTTTGCGATACGATAGGCATAATTAAAGAGGGGAAATTGATAGCTAAGTTTGATTCAAGTGAGATAGAGAATTTCAGGAAAAGAAAGGATGGTTCGTTTGAGGAACTTTTCATTGAGCTAACGAAGTAAATCTCATTGGTAAATATATAACCTTCTCATCAACGGGGGATTAAAGCAGGGATTTAGGATTAGCTTCAATCCATCACACTTTAATTTATCTAATATCTGTTGAAAGTTTGAAGCGAACAATGCGATTGTTCCCTGTATCAGCGATGTAAAGAATTCTATCAAACCAGGCGACGCCTTTTGGATTCTTTAATTTATCATCACCGAGTTTTCCGGGTCCAAATGATTCCTTCAAGAGTTTTCCTCTCACATCAAATTTCATAAGGGAGTCAAGCCCTGCGTCAATCACATAGATATTATTCCTTGTGTCAAGCGTTATATCTTCTGGGCTTACGAAAAATCCTTGTGTTGTCAGATCGGTCGCGTTTGGTTTAAAATATGCTTCCCAATTTGGTGGGGTGACTTCGCTTCCGGGGTTGTATTTGAACCATTTGACTTTGAAGTTTGCTCCTGGGTCGATTTGCGCAACTATAAAATCGGTTGCCCTCCTTCTATCCGAGAAAGTCGCTATTGCGCTCATTTGATTTATTGACCTTATTCCGCTTCCTGTTGGCTCAAGATTTGGCGTCAAATCAATGTATTCGTAAGGATAAAGTGAATCATTCTTGCTGAAATGAAGGATCAAATTATCTGGATCAAATAAACTTTGGTTATCTGGTCCGATGCGACAAACATAATAGCTGTTGTCAATAAGTTCAGCAACCCCTGTAAATCTTCGGTTTGGTTTTTCACGCTCCCAATAGATAGTATCAACTTTTGCGATGTTTATGTTATGACCCGCTTCAAATAATTTTATCTTATAAATCGCGCCAAACCTGTAATTTTCTTTTGCGAGTTCACCTGCAATTATCAGGTTAAATCTTCTATCTTGAGCTATTGCGACGGGATGCATTATAAATTTTTCACCGATGTAATTTCCAGCAAGGTCAAGCATTACAATTCTATCATTACCTGTGTCAGCGATGTAAACGAATCCATCATGGCCGATGCAAATATCTTCGGGTTGATTAAAGCTTATTCCGCCGGCGGTTTTCCAATCATCCCCTTCTTTGACATATACAGTGTCGGAGATTGATATATTTCTTGGGATATCGCTGAATTGTGATAGATCAAGTTCCTTTCCACAACCAAGTAGGACAAGTGTTGTTATTATCCACAAAAATTTTTTCATCGTTTGATGCAAATTGTTTTTTCAATCAAATTTGAAAAGTATTGAGAATCTATGTGTGTTGCCAAGCCGTGTGAATTTTGCATAAGCATAGTCAAAGTTAATGTTTAGAAAGCCGGTTTTGACTGCGACGCCGGTGCCAAATGTTAAGTTTTGTTCATCAGCGTTTATTTTATATCCACCACGGATGAAAAACGATTCTTTAAAGCCGTATTCAACCCCGATTCCAAAATTTTCAGCGTTGTCATTTGGATGGTTCAATTGAATTGCTGTCGTCAATTTGTGAGTTTCGTTCATTATCGGTTCAACGGCAAAGCTAAATCTAAACATCGTCGGCGGGGCAAAGGACTGAAAATTTGAGATTTTTTCCCCTGTCAACAATGTGATTTCACCTTTCGGAGCTAAATCGGCACCGAAATTTGAGATTGATACCCCAAATCTTGATGTTCCAAGCCCAATCCAATAAAATGTCCCAAGGTCAACGAGAAATCCGCGCATTTTTAAAACATCTATCGTTTCCTCAATGTATTTGAGTGTGAAACCGAAACTGAACTGGTTCGTCATCCTTCTTGCATAACTGATACCGAGAGCAAGGTCAATGTATTTGAAATATCTTCCAGTTCCGTAGGGTTGTGTTTCAGTGGTTATTTCCATATCGTCCGTGTAAAGTGCGGTCAAACTTAAACCGATTGCATCATTTCTTGAGATATGATACACACTGCCTATGAAGTCGTGTTTTATATCAACGAACCATTCCGTATGTGAGAGTATAATTTCATTTTCTTTGAATTGAACCAATCCAGCTGGATTCCAATATAGTGCAGATGCGTCGGTTGCGTTTGCGACATAAGCGTCAGCCATTCCAACAGCTCTTGCACCAACGGAAATTTTCAAAAATTGTGCAGTTGAAATTCCAGCTCTTTGTGAACCCAAGACGGGGAAAAGCTGTGAATAGGTTGATGTTGTTAAAAGAATTAAAATCGTAAATGCACTCAATATCTTTCTCATCGCCATGGAGGAAATTAATTTTCAAAATCTGACTGACAAACCAAGTTTTATATTTCTTTGTGGCAGATATCTTGCTGGGTTAAATGGGAACGGATCAACAGGTGCTTGAAGCTCTGGGTAAAGCGGGTCGTTCCAATCAACTGGGGTCGGGTCGCCATATTCATAAGCTCTTCCTGTGACAGGATTTATGATTTGGGAGTTCTTGTTATTGAAAAGGTTCGTTACCTCAACAAGTAGCGTGAATTCAAGTCCACCGAATTTGAGATATTTTTCAAATGTGAAATCAACCCAAAACCACGGTTTTCCAACTTTGCTATACCTGTTCCTTAAATCAGGGACATAGACGGGCTTTCCATTTAAAAGCGTGTCACCAGTTGCATAATACGGTGTGTATCTTCTGCCCGATTGATAGAAGATTCTAAGATACGTATTGAAGTTGTCAAGTTTTCCTTTCCCGAAGCCGAAAATTCCTTTCCCTTTTTGGGCGAAAAAGTTTAAAATGGCGGAAGCCTGAATCGGTCTGTCCCAGACAAGATATGTTTCCTTGATGCTTTCATATATTTCACCTCTTATTGCAAGAACGCCTTCATCGGGGGAGGAACTTTTCCCAGTTGTGATTGAATATGAAGCGCTTAAAGTAGCTCTAAGCCAACGACCGATTCTCTTTTTGTATTCAATTTCAAGACCTCTACTTCTTGCGTAGTCAAGATTTACATATGTGATGTAGCTTCTCCCAAGTTGTCCTGCAACCGTTATCCTCGCTTGTTTTGTTGTGACATAGTCAAATATATCTTTGTAGTATGCTGTTATCGTTAAGACATCATTTTCACTGAGTTGATTTCGCAAGCCGAGTTCATAGGCGACGGTTGTCTCAGGGTTGAGATTTGGGTTTCCAAACTTTTGGAATGTTGATTTAGCGGTGACCGGGTTGAGTTTTGCATATACAAATTGTGGTCTTGGTCTTTTTGAAAAATGACCATAAGAGAAAAACAAGGTTTGATTGTCTGATATCGGATGTGAAATTCCAAGGCGTGGGCTTAGACGACCTTTCCATCTGCGACCGAAGAAGCTGTATGTCTCGCGGAAGTATCTTTCTCGCGCTTCATCTGAAATCGTTACCACTTCGGGATTTTTTACAGCATCATCAACAAATTTTCCTGGAAACCAGTAATCAAACCTCAAACCAAAATTTAAAATCATACCGCTAAAGGTTATGTTGTCCTGTGCGTAAAAAGCGCCAAAGGCAGGGCTTACTTCATACATATCGTTGTTGAACCCCATGGGTGGAACCCACGGTTGATAAATATCAACAAATCTTAACCTTTGGAATGTCATTTCAAAGCCGGTTTTGAACTTGTTTCTCTCACTGAAAAAGTGAGTTAAGTCACCTTTGATTGTGTATTCAACAGCGGAATGGTCATGCCAAGTTGAAGGATTCCCAGTATCATAGAAACCATCTCCTGGAATTAACCTTATCGTATCACTTTCCGTGTTGTAATAATAAGGTGGAAGCTGGGGGACATCGCGTGGCTCTTTATACTTTCGCCAATCAAGTCCGTTTGCGTCACTTCTCAATCTCGTAAAGTAACGGCTGAAATTAAGCTCGTAAAATGTTTTCTCACTCAATGTATGAGTTATTCCAATTTGCTGGTTCAAGTTTATATGTGAATAGACATTGGCGTTTTGCAATATGTTTTGGAAGTTGTATTGGTAACCCGGACCTGGTTCAACATATTCAAGCGTGATTTGGAGCGATCTTGTGTTTTGATTGACGCTTGCTGATAAACTAAATGAATAATTTAACTTAAAGGTTGGCGATGGCTTCCAGGTTAATTTGAACAGTCCCATATATGTGTTTTCCGCTCGTGGTGATAATCTTGAAGTGTAATTTTTCCCGAGCATTTCAGAAAATAATGATGAATAAAGCCGACCCGGTCTTTTCCCAGTTCTTCCATATGTATAGCCATCTGAATATCTAGCACTGCCGTTTAGAAGAAAAGTCAATGTTCCAGAAAGAGGAAGAATTTTTTTAAGTGGGAATGGACCGCTTAGGTTAAATTCAAAGATATCTGTATTGAAATTTGAAGGTGAATTGTTGTTTAAGCCAAAATGGTCAAATTTGTAGGAGAATTTTCCTTGAAATCTCTCGCTACCTTCTTTCGTTCTAACTCTTATTACACCTGATGTTGCCTGTCCATACTCTGCATTAAACCCACCGGTTATGACTTCAATTTCTTCAATTACATCTGGGCTAAGTTGCAATCCGAAACCAGTTCCAGCGAGCGGGTCCTGGACTGATACACCATCAACAAGATATGAACTCTCATAGCTTCTCCCACCTCGTATATGAACTCCCTCGTCACTATATACAACACCGACCTGAAGCGTGACTATATCTTTAACATTTTGGACGGGTGCGATTTGAATATCTTCAGCTGTTAATGTCCTTCTTGATTGTGTCTCTTCAATGTTAAAAAGAGGTCTTTCACCTATAACAACTACTTCCTGTTCAAGTGTTAAGACGGTTTCCTCCATTTTTATCGTTTTTAAGTCGGTGACTTCACCGGGTTTAACTTTTACGCCAGTTATCGTGACTTTTTTATAGCCGATTATTGAGATTTCAATCGTATAAGTCCCTGGATTGACATTTTTTATTTCAAATCTTCCATCAAAGTCGCTTGCTGCTCCGTAATAAGTCCCTTTTACAAGAATATTTACTGCTGGCAGACCTTCACCAGTTTTTGCATCAACGATTCTCCCAATTATTTTACCTTTCTCTTGTTGAGTTAAAAGTTGAGATTGTATTAAAAGTAATAGCAAAAGAAATTTTAGCCAGTTCATTTTATCATCACCTCTTTAAATTTGAAAACTTCGCAAGTATGCCAAAATTTTTAAGGACATCTTCAATGAAATCGGGGACATTTTTCAAACCGTTAAATCTGTAAATTGGGAATCCAACGAGGAGAAAACTCTTATCGTTTGATTCAACGCCGATAGTAAATGTTTTATTGTTCCATTGTGTCCTCGGTTCAACCCAATAAATTGGTTTTGCGTTAATTGATGGGTAGAGCTCCCTTAAAAAGGCGACAATTTTCCCACCATCTATTGGATTATCGGATGGGCTATCGCGCACAAGAACTGGGTAATTTGAGCGCTGTGCGGTATCTTGTGGATTGTAATTTAAAATTTTTGTCCCGGACGGGACAAAACCAGTCAGGGGAGTTGAACTTATGCTATCAACCACGCCAGAAAAGTCGCTTATAGCTTTTCCAACATCAAATCCCGGAGTTGTGCTCTGTGGAAGTATGAAAGAAAAAAGAACTTTTCCACCCTTTGTCTTAAAGCGCGGTAGTGAGACAGCAGCAATGTCAAAATTCGTTTCATCACTTGCAACCCAGAAAACATATCTGTAAAATTTCATCAATGTTTCAGTGAAATCAACTCTTGGGAAAGGTGGCACAAGAATTCCACGCCTTGGATATCTTGCTCCAACCCTTAAATCCCAAACATCATATTCTAAACCGAGGGAATCAAAAACCGACTTGTAAAATGATATTGAATTATCAGCGATTCCATAATCGGCAACGATTAAAAAATCAGATTTAGGTTTCTTTACAAACCATCTTTTACCTTCCTCTGGCATTTTTATAGTTTGACTAAATGAGCCTGCGATATCGCGTGCTTTAAGGTAAAATGTGTTTTCGGCATCAAGTCGCATTTTTAATTTACCTTGAACAGGGACTCTTCCGAGGATTTGAGTTGAACTTGGATAAACGGAAGCGTCAACCACAGTGTCATCAATTGCATCTGCAACTATCGTTAAAAATCTGAACTGCCCCGGAACGACCACCCAATTTGTCGTGTCATTTAAAGCGACCCAAAATTCTGAGATTGTATTATCTCCGTCAATGTCCGAGGCAATCCATTGAAACGATACGATTGGAAAAGTTGTATCTGGGACATCAAGTCGTGTCCCAGAAAACTCACCCGTCATGGCAAATTCAACTGTCGGCGGTGTATTTTTTATCGGGAATTTTAGCGTCGCTGGTGTATCATCATAACAATCGTTGGGGCTAAGATTAAATGGTTCGCCTAAATCCCAATACCCATCGCTGTTTTTATCAACGAAATCAACCCCTTGTCCCTCTTCAGGTTTCATTGATAAAGTATTGTCAACAGAAAAAATCCAGAAATCATAGCTTGTATCCTGACCCAAAATTGTAAGTTTAAATATGCTGTCATTTCTATATGTCCAAAACCAGTTTTTTCTGTCAAAGCTGAACACGAAACCTTTTATCCAACCATCCGGGTCAATGCCCCACCAATGAAGATGAAGATTACTCGTTGATTGGTTAAGTGCTGAGTCGGGAAAAACAGAAATATAAGTTTCAGGTCTTGCGTTGGGCAACGGTTCATTTGGTCGTTGCTTACAGCCTGTAAGAAGAAGAAAAAGCAAAAGAAACGATGTTTGTAAAATTGCAAAAAGGTTATTTAGTTTTACCATCCTTTTCACCAACTTTCAATTTTCAAGTTCAATTATGAATCCCTTCTAAATCGCCTTTTGAATGAACGGGTTTTTTCATTTTTTTATCACCTTTTCAAATTCATCAGGTTAGATTCAATTTCACACCAAACGGGATCAGCTTTTTCAATTTCAAAGATTTTAAACCTTTCAGCTACAAGTGCGAGTATTTCTTCAGCGCTTTTGACGGTCAAAATCACTTCAAAAGCATCATCTTTTTGACATCAACGAACTTGCCAGCCCTTAAGACATAGAAATAGACACCGCTTGAGATCTCCTTGTTTTCAAATCTAATTCTGTAAGAGCCGGCTTCTTGAACTTCATCAACAAGTGTAGCAACCTCCCTCCCGAGGACATCAAAGACCTTCAAGCTGACATGTGTTCTTTCGGGCAGTTTATATTCAATGTAAGTTGATGGATTAAATGGGTTTGGATAATTTTGCATTAGCTCAAATTTTTCAGGGATGCTCGGATTATAAAAGAGGGCGACTTTTGTTATCGTTCCAAAATCATCGTCTCGTCTCGGTTCAAGCTTATAATTGGCAAATGAGAAGTAAAATATGCCTCTTAAGTAGCTTATCTTATTTCCAACCTGCAGTAATCTAAATCCGAGCGAAGTGTCAGCCGGATAAACGCTATATGTGTAAGCACCGTCATCATTTACCCTACAGGGACCGGTTCCATCATCAACGACGAATTCTCGGAACGAGCCACCGTTTCTATCGGGGTCAATATCTGTCACGCTGACATTTCTGAATTCAACCAACATACTTTCCCATTTCTCCGCACTTTGTGTCCCATTCGGTTTATTCCCAACATCACCTGTCTTTACAACAACAGCTGGATAAATTGGTCTGTTGCTTGCGATAATTCTTAAACTGTCAACTACAATTTCTGTCACATTATTTCTCTCACGAACTATCCCGATAACCTCAACACTATCGCCTCGTTTTGCAACATAGGATTTAGTCCCGTATAGACGAATTCCACTCCAAGCGCTTGTGTCATCTTGGATGTAAACCCTCAACTGATCTTTTGAACCAGGATTTAATAGCAGGGATGATTCGTTTGGGAAATCAGATGTGTCTGCGGTGACAATTCCGCGAACCGTAACCCTTAAATCCCAAAAGCCAGTGTTTCCGTTGTTCAAAATTGTGTATTGTAAATCCTTTATCCTTAACTCCCCGTCTTTGACGAAGTAAAAATAGGCATTTGATGTATCCCCGGGCAATTGTGAGCTTTGACCTTTTGAATCAACCGCCTTGAAGAAATATCTAACAAGTGAGCCGTTTGGTTGAGCGGGGATTGTCCCTTCCCAAAGCGTGTCGCCACTTATTTTTGACATCAGTAACTCATTAAATGGTCCGTAATTTACGCTATATAAAATTTTCACAGTGTCAACATTAACACTTGGGTCTGGATCTGTCTTTTTCACGATCGCTCTTACTTTCACAGGGTCGGTGCTTGTTGGTTTGGCTGGCTCGCGCTTTTGCGGTGTGGTAAATGCATGGTTTATCTCTGGAGCATAAGATAAAATTTTTACATCGCCAGGATATAATGGCGTAATTGCATAACCACTTGCAACACCAACTATCACACCGCGTATGTATTCAAGTTTTGTCCCAATCGGTGGTGGTGTCCAATTTGGATCAAACCCCCCAGAACCACCTCTAAAGTATCTTGAACCATCGTAAACCTGCATAACATTCCCTGAATCATCCCCAATCCACCAAGTCCATCTTCCTCCAACAGTTCCACTTCTATTGACAACAGAAACATTCTTTATAACGACATATACATCTTCCCATTGTTCACCGGTTGAAAAATTGATTTTATGACCACCCGTTGATGCATTTCCACTTACAAAATCAGAAACTCTCACTTCAACTGGATCAGGTCTTTGCGGTTTCCAATCAATAACCTCAATGGGTATTATCTGTCCTGTTTGTGGATCAGGGATGACCGTAAAGAGCTCTGTATAACCAGTGCTTGAACTTGCTGGAAATTCTTCAACACGTCCGACAAGTTTTACAACCATTCCAGTGTCAAGGACTTGTATCCCTGTTGCTTGAGTGTTTGATGATGTTGTATCGTTGGCTAAAACAATTATACCGCTCCACGGACCCCCGGCTGTATCCTGGATGAAAACAACATATCTGTTGCCAAGTGCATACATCTGCGGTTTATTCATGACTATACCGACAACTGTGAATGTGTCACCGTATTGAGCTGACGAAAGCGGTGGAACATGCCAGTATCTTGAATCCTCAAGCCAGTGTGGGAAAGCAGCTTCGTTAAATGCAACTCCAGCAGCTTGCAAACTGTCTGCTTTTCTCAATGAGTCGGGATGAACCCATTGAATCTCTTGAATTGATTTCAAAGGGAATGGATTTTGTTGAGCGATTGAAATGGTTGAGATGAGAATTAACAGCGTAAAAAATGCTAACCTCATGAGTTTATCTTCTTTTGTTTTAAAAATTTATTCCTCAAATTCGGGTGTTAACACATTTATCTTCTCGTTTGATAGAAGAACAACCGCCTCAGCTGAAGCATTAGCTGAGATAACATAAGCAGTCACTTCTCTTTGAACTTGTTCTCTGAACGCTTTCACTTTCTCAATTATCCTTTCCGCCTTCTTCTTGCTGAGCGATGAAGAAATCTCAATTATGACTTCCTTTTCATTGAAAATCACAATGTCCAAATCAGATTCCTTGCCGTCATACTTTATCCTTCTCTTTTCAACCTTATATTCAGGTCCGAAGAGAACTTTCATAATCTCGGTGTATGCCTTTCTGAACATATCTTCCGTCATAATCCCCCAGCGAGCACCTATATTTCCAACGGTCACCTTTAACTTCATCACTTCATCAGCGAGTTTATAAAATTCAATCTTCATATCGTTGAATTCCTTCACCAGACCACCAACCGTGATTTTCAATTCATAAACTTCCTTTACAAGTGACTCAATCGCTCGTGAATGTTCCTCCAATCGCTTTGAGTGTTCCTCAAGCCGTTTCGTATGCTCTTCAAGAACTTGCGAATGTCTTTCAAGAATTTTTGAATGCTCTTCTTGGCGCTGGCTTAACTCACGAATTGCTTTCGTATGTTCTTCAAGAACTTGCGAATGTCTTTCAAGAATTTTTGAATGCTCCTCTTGACGCTGGCTTAACTCACGGATTGCTTTCGTATGCTCTTCAAGAACTTGTGAATGTCTTTCAAGAATTTTTGAGTGCTCCTCTTGACGCTGGCTTAACTCACGGATTGCTTTCGTATGCTCTTCAAGAACTTGTGAATGTCTTTCAAGAATTTTTGAATGCTCTTCTTGGCGTTGGCTTAATTCACGAATCGCTTTTGTATGTTCTTCAAGAACTTGTGAATGTCTTTCAAGAATTTTTGAGTGCTCTTCTTGGCGCTGGCTTAACTCACGAATCGCTTTCGTATGCTCTTCAAGAACTTGTGAATGTCTTTCAAGAATTTTTGAATGTTCTTCTTGGCGTTGGCTTAATTCACGAATTGCTTTCGTATGTTCTTCAAGAACTTGCGAATGTCTTTCAAGAATTTTTGAGTGCTCCTCTTGACGCTGACTTAATTCATGAATCGCTTTTGTATGCTCTTCAAGAACTTGTGAATGTCTTTCAAGAACTTTTGAATGTTCTTCTTGGCGCTGGCTTAACTCGCGAATTGCTTTTATGTGTTCTTCAAGAACTTTTGAATGTTCCTCTTGGCGCTGACTTAACTCACGGATTGCTTTTGTATGTTCTTCCTGTCGGCGGTTTATCTCACGAATTGCTTCCATTTGTTCTTTTTGGTATTCAATAGCATCATCTATCCTTTCAAGTATCTCATTGAACTCTTTTCTTGAAGGCATATGTTCAAGGAGTATTCCGAACAATCTCTGCCTGAAAGCATCATCTGTTTGAATTAGTTCTGGAAGTTTTTTCAAAATTTCTTCTGATATTTTCGTTTTTCTTGTTGGCATTTCATGCCTCGTTATTTAATTATCACAAACTTGCCTCGCTTTATCTCGCCCGTTTCAAGATCTTTAACTGTGAAAAGATAAAGTCCGGTTGCGATCGCCTGGTCATATCTTGAGATTAAATCCCATGCGTGTTCACCGCCTGAAAATTTTTGCGTTCCATCTGCATAAGTTTGAAACCATTGGATATCTGAGCCATTATATGTATCTGCATCGTGGATGAATCTATCAACTATATCTCCAGCAAGTGTATATATTGTTATCTCGCATTTTCTTGGCAAATTGTAAAAGTAAATTTTTCTTTCTCTTTCGCCACCTTTACCATCCCAGATTGCTTTCGCATAATATGGGTTTGGGTAGACGCCAACTTCTTTGGATTTATCTGATGTTGCCGGTGTTCCCGGTATCACGCGCCTTATGACTCTAACACTTGATTGGCTTGGTATGTCATTTATCGGATCGCCTTCGTCAAAGGCTTCAACACCAAAGATATACTGCCAACCGTTTAAAAGATTTTCAATCGTGAATTTGTAATGATACTTCACGGTATCATCTGGGAATCTAATTGGTTCTGGAAGTTTAATTTTACTAAAGCCAGTGTTAAGTCCGATATCATTCCCTGGTTTATCAAATTCAGCAAGCAAGATGTAAGCATCTTCACCTGTGCTCAATCCTATATCAAAGCCCGTCTTTGTGCCATAAATTCTATAACCTTCAAAGTCCTTCTTATTCAGAACTGGGTCAATGACATCTTCAACAGATTTATCCCAGTATATTTCAACTTTTCTATCGCCTGGTATAGCTTTAACCTTTGGCGGTGGCAAGATAGTGGGGAAGATAAATCTTGTTATTTTACCATCGCCGTCAAGGTCTTCTCCCAAGTCAAGTATTCCATTACCATTTCTATCCTCACCGTTATATGTCTTTTGTGCCCAAATTGCGCTTTCAATGAGAAGTTTTTTGCTAATGGGTGTGTCATCTACTTGTGGATCGTCGCCATACTTTTTAGCGCAAATCACAGCAAAAGCAACCTGTATGGAATCCCCAGGATAAAGCGTTGGGAACGGACCAACCGAAAGCAGTGTATATCTATTCCCAGGTCTTTTTAAATCTTGAAGTTTTATCTTTGGGAAAGGGTTTCGCATTTTATCATATCTCAATTGATCATTGGTTGGTGAAATTAAATCTGGATCGCCAGTGCTTGCCCTAAATTGCCAAACCTGATAGACCGTGTAATTGTTCAAGCTGTCAAGATGCCCACCGAGTAGAGGTTCAGTTCCAAGAAGTTTTATCCCGATGTAGCTATCAGTTGGACCGTCCGTTGGTCTGTTTTCAGCGTCAAAGGCGTAATGCAATCTTAAACTGTCAATGTAACCGAGCCCTGTTCCGGAGTAAAAAACCGAGCCCTCGGCTGGAAATCTATAATTTGTGTTCCGGACGACAAGGTCAGTGACAAGTCCAACATATAAACTTTCAATTGGAACATCAACGACATTTTTAATCGTAAAGTTTAATATCACAAAATTATCCGCAATTGAATATTGCCAGGTGTAGGTTTCCATATGAACGGATACACCAAGTGGATAGTGTCCTGAGATCGGTGCTCCGGTAAGAGGATTGACAGTGTTTGTGTCTGTGAAATCGCAATAGAAATCCTGATGGCTTATCGCATTTGGGCTGTAATATCTTGATTCAAGTAGCGATGAGCGTTCGTAAAGCCCTTGGTCGGGTGGTTGTGTGAATTCACTTGCAAAATATCTATCATGGGTTGCTGTGGTCACCGACAAGCCATTTTTCCCATAACCCCCAACCCATAGACCACCGTTGAAGAGGTGCTCAATTCTCGTCCTGACGGGTTTTATTGGGAATTCACACGATGGCTGAGATGGCCAAAACGATGGATTAAATCCATTACCGATTTGTCCGTATGAATTAACGGTTAAACCAATTCTTCCAATGTTTGTAGTCCTGTTGTCTTGGGGTTTTTGAGCAAGTATCAGTGTGGGGAGAAAAAGCAAAATTAGAAACTTACGCATTCCCTTTATTTTGATTAAATTTTCAAAGCACACATTTAAAATTTAAGGAATCTGGAAGGATTTTCCAATTAAATTTATTTTACTTGGTTGGCGTGGATAATCTCATTGAAATTGATATGATTCGTTTCTTTATTTCCTCATCGGTAGGGTTAAAATTTGATAAAGTTTTGTAGCATCGCAGAGCGTCCGCGTAATTTCCACAGGCTAGGTAAGAAAGCCCGAGCACTTTAACTGCCCTTTCAAAAAAAGTTGAATTTTCCCGATTTAAAAATTCTCTCAAATAACAAATCGCCTCTTCAAACCTTCTCAACCCAACAAGACATAACCCAAGATTATATCTTATCTCATCATCATCTTTAAAACTTAAAGCGGTTTTTAATCTTTCAACCGCGGTCTCAAGGTCTCCTTCAAATTGTGCTATCCCGGAGAGTATCTTGAAAACCTCAAAGCTTGGATTTGTCTGTGAGATTTGTTTTAAAACTTGGATTGAGTTTTTATTCCCAGATATGTATTCATTGGCTAAAAAGTTCAAAAATGAATTTATCAAATTTTCTTCTTTTACAAAATTTTCAATCATTTCATTAAGCTTTTTGAAGTTTCCAATCTTGAAATAACAGATGGAAAGTTGATAAAAAATATCATTCGGATTGATAAAATTTTCAAACGCAACATCGGGTGATTTCCCCTTCAATATCGCCTGTTGGTTCTTTAGAGCTTGTTCAAAAAAATTTTTTGCCACCGTAAAGTTAAATCTTTTCATCTGTGCAATGCCTGCATAATAATATGAACTGACTTGAAGAGGGGCCTGCTTTATTGATTTGATAAAGAGATCAAGGGCTGTGGTTTGATCCCCATTTTGAAGCTCATGCTTTCCTAGAACATTGTAGATAACCGCCCGAACTGAATTACCGAGATTTGAGCTTTCTCTTGGGATTGAGATTGACTTCCTCAAAAAAGAGATGCCTTCGTTTATTTCTCCCTTTAAAATTTTAACAATGCCAATGTGATAAAGAGCATAAGCGTCGTTTGGGTTTTCCTTCAATTGCTCAAATAAAATTGACAAGTTCCTCTCATATTTTCTTGACATGGTTTCATCATCTTGCGCATAACCGAGGTGAATTATCTTTATGTCAGCTCTACCAAGTTTGCCTCCATTCTTGAGTATTGAATTGCTTATTTGCTCATGAATTCGCCCTTCAAATCTGTAATTTGGATTGTTCCTGAACAACCTCGGATATTCATTTATCGCCTCTGGCTTTCCATCTCTTCCAAAACTTATCACCTTGACATAATAACCATCATAATTTGAATTGAGATATTTTTTAAGTTTTGCTTTATCTGTGGTTTCAAGTCGCTCATCAGCGTCAAGTATTAAAATCCAATCCCCGGTTGCATGTTTTATTGACTCATTCCTTGCGAGTGAGAAATCATTTTTCCATTCAAGATGATAAATTTTTGCATTGAACGAGAGAGCTATTTCAATGGTTCTATCGCTTGACCCGGTGTCAACAACGATTATTTCATCCACCGTGTCCTTCACACTTTCAAGACATCCTGGCAAAAATTTTTCTTCATTTTTGACTATCATGCAAAGTGAGATCCGTTGCATTTGTCAATTCAGATTTACTTTTAATTGGGATAAAAATTTGATTTTCTTTAGGTGTTTTTACCTTGGTGAAAATTTCAACTGGTTTTGCACCCCATTTGTTTATGAAGATTCTTTCATTTCGTCTCAGGATTTCTAAAAATTTTTTATCCCCGTTTGCTTTAAAACTTTTTGACCCGAAGTGATGGATAAAAACATCTCTTGCGACAGCAATTTTGAACCCAGCAAGTGTTGCTCTAAGGCAATAATCATCGTCTTCAAAATTTCCTGGTGAAAATCTTTCATCAAAACCGCCAATTTTATTGATCACATCTCTTTTTATCAACATACACAAGCCAGCGACTCTTGGGCAAACTAGTCTTTTACCCCTGTTTTTAATGTAAATTTCATCGGCGAATTTTTGAAGTGCTTCTTCATCAATTTTACCATCATTTGAATAAAATTTTTCCGCTCCATCAAGAACTTGAAATCCACTTACATAATTGCTCATCGGTCCGATTATGCTAATTGAATTGTCATATAAATGTTCAAGAAGTCGCTCAAGCCATCTATTTGTCACTATCACATCGTTATTGAGTATAACGATATATTCACCCATTGAAGCTGAAAGACCTTGATTTACCGCCTTTGGAAATCCATAGTTTTGAGGATTCCTTATAACTTTGACATCTCCAAGTGATAAAAGGTATTCATAAGTTCTATCGGTTGAGCCGTTATCGATGACTATAATTTCGTAAGGAACGTTTGTGTATTTTCTTATGCTTTCTATGGCAAGCTTTGTGTAGTTAAGTTGATTAAATACGGGGATGATAATTGAGACAAGTGGTTTTTTAGTTTCAACTTTTTCAATTATTTCAAGGTTTTTCCTGGCTTCAGAGTTATTCGGGTCAACTTCAAGCGCTTTTGTGTAGAAAAATTTCGCTTCATCAATTTTGCCGATTTCAACACATATATCGGCAATTGAGAGCAATGTTTCCAAATCATTTGGGTTTAAACTTAAAATTTTGTGATAAATTTGAAGCGCCTGTTCAAATTGTTGTTGCTCTGTAAATAAATCCGCGAGATTTTTCATCGCTGTTATGTTAGTCTCATCGTAAAACACAGCTCTTTGCAAGTGGAACAATGCTTTTTCAACATCGCTAAGTTTATATTTCATCACTGCGTAATCGTTGTGAATTTGGGAGTTTAGCTTTTCAAGATGGTTTAATTTCTCAATGGAGGTTTTATGTTCGTTAATTTTTCCCAGCTGGTGATACAGTTTCGCATTGTGGTAGAACGACGCCATGAGTTTTGCGTTATAGCGAAGTGAAAGTTTAAAATATGACTCGGCTAAAGGGAGATTATTTTCTGTAAAGTTTGAGCGAGCGAATTCAAGAAGTGATTCAATCGTGATATCGTCTGATGGGTCAAGTGTTAAAATTTTTCTTTTCCCTTTTCTTTTAGAAAACCAAGGCATCCCAAATACAGCTCTTTTGACAGCTTCAAGATAACCGTGACCAAATTTTATATCCGGCTCAAGATAATTTCCTTCAGCCCATTCGTTCCAAGAATTTATGAAAACGATCCTGTATTCGGGGTTTCTATTTTGAACTCTATCAATTTCAATCCGTAGCCATTTCTCAAATATATCCGGTGATGAATTTGTGAGTATAAACGGTTTTGATTTTTTCCTTCGGGCTGTGTTGTCCCAGGATGGCGTTACACAAGCAAATGATGTATTGCTTCTTCTGACTATATCATCGTTGAACTCTGACATGATTTTTACAGCTTCCTCGTAGTCAAAAATTAGATTTAAATTTTCAATGGGCAGTTTTGATCTTTCCATCATACGATATGTTAAACCCTTGAAAAATGGTTGAAATATGACCTCGCCGTCAAATCCCGTAGTTTTCCAGTTGTCTATTATTCCAGCCGAAGCTCTTATTGCGATTAAAAATAAGTCCCCAATTCCTGATTTTCTGGCGAGACGTCTCCAAAGTTCAATCATTTCCTTTAAATCTGGTATCTCAGCTGGTCTGTAAATTAGGAAAACTGGCTTTCCATCTATTTTAAGATATCTGGGGTCTTTGAAGAAAGGCATAAGCCATTCAAAATGATTGATATGGTCTTTAATACCGCCATAAGTTTGTTTTAAAAGTATTTCACTGTTTAGTCCGTCCCATCTTCTTGTCCAGTTTTCGTTCGCCCAGGCAAGACAAAACGGAAAATCGGGTTCCCCAGTTTTTAAAATTTCAAGTAGAGGTTTTTCAAGTAAAGTTTTTCCATTAAACCAGTAGTGCCAGTAACAGAAAGCATCAATACCATAATTTCGCGCAAGTTCTGCCTGTTCTTTTCTAACTTCCGGTAGTCGTAAGTCATAGAAACCAAGGTCTGCGGGGATGCGCGGTTGATAATGTCCTGGAAAAAGCGGTTTAGCCGTGGTGACATTTCTCCATTCGGTGAAGCCCTTGCCCCACCATTCATCATTTTCTGGGATCGGATGAAATTGCGGAAGGAAAAAAGCAATTAAGCGTGCTTTCTTTTTTAAGTTTTTATGTTGTGTGATTTCTTCAACGCGCTCATGTGGAAGATTTTTCAGCGATGACTCCAAAGCATTCATAACTTCTTCAACCTTAATCTCTGAAACTGGTCCGTCGTTATAAATTATCACTGCGTTTTCTCCGCTTTCATAATCACCGCTAAATGGCATATATCTTTTGAAATTCCTGTAATGCCCAATGAGTATAATTCCAAAAGTTCCGACTGCGTTTGCAAGATGTGCTGGACCACTATCAACCCCGATGAAAAGGGTTGCTCTTTTTATAACTTCAGCTGTCTCAAGGATTGAAAGCTTACCACACAGGTTTATAAAATCAACATTTCCACCAGCAAGAGTTGAATCAAGACCAACTTCAACTATTTCAATATCCCATTTTTTCCTAATTTGTTTTGCAAGCTCAATCCATTTTGAATTTTTCCAATCCCTTTCTATCTCGTTTGTTTTACAGTGAAAAACGATAAATTTTTCGGGTAGATTTAGTTTATCAATTTTTTTCTTTGCCTCTTCAGTTATATAAGCTTTTGGTTTTCCAGCCAGAGCTGGCAAACCAGCGCCTTGAGAAAAAGCCGAGAGGAGATTTCCAATTTTATAATAATTTTCGCCAGTTACTACAATTTTACCTTGATCGTTCTTGAGTGGAATTTGACAGCTTGGACAAATTCTGTTGTGAATGTGAAGGTCAAAGACCTCGTCAAAAATTCCGCTCTCTTTAAGTGCTATCCACTCCGTCAGGCAATTAACTTCAAGCGTTTCATCTATGTATGGATTTGAGTCAATAAGTTCCCTGTATTCTTTTCTAACACACCAGACTATGTGAGCGTTTGGATGTTTGAACCTGATATATCTTGAAACTGGCTCACAGGCGACAATATCTCCCATATGTTCTATTAAGCCGATTCCGATGATTTGCAACTTATCAGAAAATCCAATTTGCGGGGATTGTATAACTAAACTATCAACATTTATTTTCTTTCGCCCAACTACAATCATATCTTGAGGTATCGGACCTGGTAGAATTTTTACTACTTCAAGCCCAGCTTTATCAAAGAGAAGGAATATGTTTTCAGTGCTGAAAAGGAAGAGATGTTCATCTGGTTTGAAGTGTAACCAAGAAGCGTCTTCCCCTTGATATCGTGGTGTTTGAAAGATGCAAATTCCATCGTCATCAAGAAGTTCATTAACTTTTTTCAGAGCTTTAATCGGGTCTGTAAAATGTTCAAGGACATCAAAACCGGCAATTACATCAAATTTTTTTAATGGAAGATTGACATCAGGGAAGAGACCCGAGATGATATTTTCAAGATTAAATCTTTCTCTTGCGTATTCGCATGTTTTTTCATCAACTTCAATCCCGACAACTTTTTCAATGCCGTTTTTCTTACACATATATAAAAAGCCAGCATGTGCACAACCTATCTCAAGGACCGATTTCGCATCTGGTTTAAATTTTTTTAAGATGCTGAACCACAACGGTATTCTGTCCTTAAAGTCAACTTCACTTCTTTCCTCAATTGATGGATAACCAAATTTATTTACGACATGATCGTGCCAGTAACCGTCAAATGAATAGAAATTTTTCAGTTTTTCATTTGAGATTTCATCTTTGGATATGAAAGTTCCGCAATTTATGCATTGAAGATATGCTTCGTGGAGCGAGGGTTTAGTTTTTGCACCGCACCAGCATCTTTTCGTTTGCATGATTTATACTTTTTTTGTTTTTCTAATTTATCGGAATTTTTTCTGCAATCTTTAATTTCATTGGTTAAAGTAAGTTGGGGGTTTATCCGATAATTAGAATTGAAAACGCATCGGGGCATGGAAGCCCCGAAAAAATGTCAAACAAAAAAACAAGGAGGTAAATAACCATGGCATTCTCACAGGGCACGCGCATCAACACCAACATCGCAGCGATGAACGCCTACAACGCATTAAATGAAATCAATCGTGAGCTTGGCGTTCATCAGCTCAGGCTTGCCACAGGCAAGCGAGTAAATTCCGTCTCCGACGACCCATCGGGTTACACGATTGCAAAGAAATTGCAAGCAAGGTCAAGGGGTCTTGCCCAGGCGATAAACAATGTCGGAGACGCAAAGAATGTCCTTTCAATCGCAGAGGGAGGTCTGCAGAAGATCAATGACCTTCTCGTTTCAATCAAAGAGCAGGTGACAAGAGCTGTAAACGGCGGGTTGAGCGATGATGAATTGCAAGCTATTGCAACACAGATCAATGATTATATGTCCGAAATTGATGACATCGTAAGGCAGACGAAATTCAACGGTATGCAATTGCTCCGTGGAGCTGGCGGTGGCGATTGGGCAGCAGGAAGGGACTTCCAAGTCGGAAGCGACGCTGGCGATACCCTTACAGTTAGATTTGATATAACGGTTGATAGCACGCTCGTTAAATCAAGTGCTGTAACGACATCCGATCTTGTTTCAAGCTTTATCACGACCGTTGACACTGCGATAAAGACGGTAACTGAACAACTTCAATATGTTGGTTCGCTTATCAATCGCCTTGATGTCAAGGAAGCAAATCTCATCGTTGGTATGACCAACACGGAAGCAGCAGCGAGCAGAATCTTTGATGCTGATATTGCCAAAGAACAGGTTGAAGTTGCCAAACTTATGATACTACAGCAGACGGCAACAGCTCAGCTTGCACAAGCCAATGCTTCACCACAAGGTGTGCTTGCTTTGTTCAGATAATTTATGATGACGCCAAGAAATAGATGAGCAGACTAAAAGGGGGTTGCCAATTTAGGCAACCCCCATTGTGTTTAAAAAAATTTGATAGAAAAATGAACAACAAAAATAATTACATAGAAACCGAAATCCTCAATCTCTCACCTATTGAACTCATACTCAAAATTTATGATGTCGCAATCGTAAGCTGTAGGAAAAAAGATGCTGAAAAAGCAAACAAAGCTATAACCGAACTTATAGCATCGCTTGACTTTGATTATAAAGAGATTTCAATTCCGCTTTTTAAGCTATATCAATATTGCCAGTATGAGATAAGGAAGGGGAATTTTGAAAATGCGCTTGAGATTTTGAAAGAGTTAAGAGAGACCTGGGCAAAAGCTTTCAATTTAAAGTGAGGTGAATGAGATGTCATTTTTCTTTAACACAAATAACAACATCAATCCGATTGACAATTTAATCCAGTTGTTCAGGCAATCAGAAACAGGTAAGCTTGTCAAGCCGATTGAGAGGCAAAAGGGGTTAATTCAAACGAAAAATTCAACGCTTTCGGATTTGAAGTTAAGGTTAAACACGCTTTATCAAGCTGTAAAAGATTTGTCTTTGACAGGTGTTGCTTCAAAGTTTCAAGTTAAAATTGCTGTCGTCTCAAACGCTGATGTCTTAAGCGCTACAGCTCAATCAAGCGCTACCTCTGCAAATCACACGATTTTCGTCCAACAGCTCGCAAAGGAAGATACAATACTCTCCTCAAGTTTTTCAAACAGTGGATTTGAAATTTTAAATTCAACCGGAGAAGGTGCAAAAACGATAAATGTGACGGTCAATGGGATTTCAACTGATGTAAATATAACGATTTCGTCAGGGGATACAAATAATGTGATCTTAAATAAAATTGCAAGCGCGATAAACTCAACAGTTGGAGATGTTAGCGCGAGCGTTGTTAATCCAACTTCATCAACAGCGCGGCTTGTTATAAAAAGCAAAAACACAGGTAGTCAATATGCAATTTCTATGTCGGATGTCTACGGAAATTTACTCGCAAGCATCGGGCTTGACTCAAACACACTTTCAAATCGTATTTCTTCGACGGATACAAATGGTGGGTATCTTTACAGCGATGTGAATTTGCTTGACGCCCAAATAATCGTTGACGGTATCAACATAATAAGGGGCTCAAATAAAATAAGCGATGTTATATCAGGTGTCACAATTGAACTAAGAAAAGCGCAAAGTCCTGGGGATACGTCTGTTTCTGTGACAGTTCAGACAGATGTTTCGCAAGTTAAGGGGGTTATTGAAAATTTTATAAAAGCGTATAATGACTTGATGAAATTTATAAATGAGAAGACAAAGACGACAGCGGAGGGAGTTAGAACTACTTTCAGCGGTGACAATATGCTTATGAAGTTAAAAATGGACTTGCGTTTGAGGGTAAGTTCAGCGGTTTCATCCGCAAATCCATCTTTTTTAAACGATATCGGGATTAAAATTAACCCCGATGGGACGCTTGTTGTTTCTGACAGTTCAAAACTTGAGAGAATGATCGCTGAAGATGTGTCAAAGGTTGAGTTGCTTTTCAATTCAAGTGATGGAATAGCGGTTAAATTGAAGGACCTAATCAATCCATTTGTTCAAGTCGGTGGTGTGATTGATAAAAGAATTGATTTAGGAAAAGAACAAATAAAACGGCTTGATGAGAGGATAAAATCGTTAAACGATTTGATCGATCAGCGAGCTGAAAATTTGAGAAGACAATTCGCCCAGCTTCAATCGCTTTATTTCGCTTTCACAAGACAACAAACACTAATTCAACAAATGACATCAATCTTGCAATGATAGGTGATGTCAAGAACATAAACGCAACTAAACCTGTTCAAGTTGAACAATACGATATTAGCTCCCAGAGTAGTGTAGATGTGCAAAGGGTTTCTCAAAGCGAAAGAGGTTTATCAACTGATGAGATTGAACAGATCGTAAGCGAGTTGAATAATTTCATCCAAATTTTCAACACGAAGATAGCGTTTGAAATTGATAAAGAGACAAGGAAAACCGTTTTAAAGATAATTGATGCGCAAAGCAATGAAATTATACGTCAAATACCACCGGAGGAACTCCTTGAGATTTCAAGAAGGATAAGCGAACTACTCGGTTTGATAATCAATGCCAAAGTTTGAATCAAATAGAGATTTGGTTCAGGCGATTTTTGACGGTTTGAGGGAGATTTTAAAAATGACACTTTTGATTCGGGAGCTTATCCTTAATGAGGAGTTTGAGGGTTTGCCTGAACTTCTTTTTCGCAGAGAGGAAAAAATTAATGATGTTGGCGAACTTTTAAAAGAGTTTGAAAATTCAAAGGGAAAAATCTTGAATTTTGATCGGGTAAAGGGGGAAATCATTGAACTGAGTGAACAGATATTAAAGATTGACAGTGAAAATGCCGATAATATAAAGGAGAAAATGAAGCAGATTTCAGAGGAGCTGATAGAGCTCATTGAAAGGAAAAAATTACTAAGATATTTGAGGTGAAAAATGAAAATCAACGGGATAAACGGCAAAATTTTGTTTCCCGAGGAGAGCTCGGGTAAAAAACCTGGCAAAGTAAGCGATAAAAAGGACAGGGTTGAAATTTCAAGCGAGGCGATTGAGATTTACAGGATGAAGCGTATGGAAAAAATTGAAGAGATAAAAAGAAGAATTCAATCAGGTTATTATGATTCAAAAGAGGTTCTTGAAAAGGTTGTTGATGAAATATACAAACAGATAAAGTCGGAGTTGCGGTGACGCTGTAAGCACCTCCCCCCAAGAGAAGCCCCGGGTGGAATGTCCGGGGCTTTTTTGTTTTGAAAACTTTAAAAAACCTTTGATTATTTTGGTTTAAATTTTTATATTTATCAACGACTATTTGAGTGTTCAAAAATAAAGCTTAAGCCAAATGACATCACAAGCACTTATTTTTTTAACGCTTGCATTTGTCTCAATTGCATCGGCAATTCTTATGATAACGAGGGCTAATCCAGTAAGAAGCGCAATTTTTCTCATCGTAAATTTCCTATCATTATCAATACTTTACCTTACGCTCAATGCCCAGTTTCTGGCTATAATTCAAGTTCTCGTTTATGCTGGGGCGATAATGGTTTTGTTCGTGTTCGTTATAATGCTTTTGAATTTGGAAGATGAAAAAAGATTAGCTGATCGCCTTGACCTTAGAAGATTGTTCGCTTTTATACTTGTTTTGGTTGTATTTGCTGAGATAGCATATGGATTGTTCAAATCAACCAAAGGTAGATTTTTAAAGCCGGCGGAGAATTCAGTTGAGATAGGTAAGATTGAGTTCATTGGAGAGAAATTGTTCACAAGTTATATCCTTCCGTTTGAGATAACCTCCTTGATTTTAATTGTTGCTATTGTTGGTGCAATCGTCCTCGCTAAAAGAAGGTTTGAATGAGATGGATTGTAATGGTTTACAAAACAAAAAGGAGAAAGGGTTTAAATGATCCCTCTTTCATGGTATTTGCTTTTAAGTTTGACTCTTTTCACCATTGGAGTGCTTGGGGTTTTGATAAGGAGGAATGCAATTGTGATTTTCATGTGTATTGAGCTTATGCTCAATTCAGTCAATCTGGCGCTTGTTGGTTTTTCAAGCTACATCGGAAACGAGATCGGTCAGATGCTTGTCTTTTTTGTTATGGTTGTAGCTGCTGCTGAGGTTTCTGTTGGGCTTGCGATTGTGATAGCAATTTTTAGAAATAGGTTGACAGTAAACATTGATGAGATCAATTTATTGAAATGGTAAAGAAAAAAAGAGGCACCTGAAAATGCATAAGTATATTGGTCTTGCACTCATATTTCCGTTAATTGGGTTCTTAATCAACGGCTTGTTAGGATGGAAAATCAAGAAGGAAAAAATCATCGGTTGGATTGGAAGCTTAACGGTTGGAGCTTCATTTGTTGTGGCTTTATTAGTTTATCTTGAGCTTTTGAATCTTCCATCGTATGAGAGGAGATTTATCGTTGAGTATTTTCCTTGGATTAAGGTTGGGTCATTTGAGGTTTCTTTTTCATATCTTGTTGATCCACTTTCAATTTTGATGGTGCTTGTTGTAACGGGAGTTGGCTTTTTGATCCATGTTTATTCAATCGGTTATATGCACGGTGATAAGGGATTTGCGAGGTTTTTCGCATACTTGAACTTGTTTATATTTATGATGTTGACGCTTGTGCTTGCCGATAATTATCTACTGATGTTTCTCGGATGGGAGGGGGTTGGTTTATGTTCTTATCTTTTGATCGGGTTTTGGTATGATAAACCATTTGAAAAAATGACCACAAGCGATGCTGGTAGAAAAGCGTTTATAGTAAACAGGGTTGGAGATTTTGGATTTTTGATCGGTTTGTTTTTGATGTATAAGTATTTTGGGAGTTTGAACTTCAACACTGTTTTTTCAATTGCCAATAAACTTAATGTTGGGGACACAACCATTTTTTGGATCACCTTGCTTTTATTTGTTGGGGCTACTGGTAAGTCCGCACAGATTCCATTATATGTGTGGCTTCCAGATGCTATGGCTGGACCAACGCCTGTGAGTGCGCTGATACACGCTGCGACAATGGTCACCGCCGGTGTTTATATGATCGCTAGGTCGTCCGTTCTTTATGCGCTTGCGCCGACGACGATGTTGATAGTTGCAATAATTGGAGCATTGACGGCTGTCTACGCAGCTTCAATGGGACTTGTTCAAAATGGGATAAAGAAAGTTCTGGCTTATTCAACCATAAGTCAGCTCGGTTATATGTTTCTTGCTATGGGTGTTGGAGCTTTTTCGGCTGGGATATTTCACTTGACAACGCATGCATTCTTTAAAGCACTTTTGTTCCTTGGAGCTGGAGCTGTGATGCATGCACTTAATAATGAAGAAGACATTCAAAAAATGGGTGGTCTAAAGGAGCATCTTCCAGTAACTTATAAAACATTTTTCATAGCTTCGCTTGCTATAGCTGGGATTCCACCGCTTTCTGGGTTTTTCAGTAAGGATGAGATTTTGTGGGGTGCGTATTCGCAGGGTTCTTTCTGGCTTTGGGTTCTTGGAGCAATTGGTGCTTTTATGACCGCTTTTTATATGTTCCGACTCGTTGCTTTAGTTTTTGAAACATCCCCGAGGCATTCCGTCAAGCACCCGCACGAGGCACCGAAAGTTATGACAATCCCACTTTTAATCCTTGCTTTCTTTAGCGTTGTCTCAGGGTTTGCTGGCGTTCCTGAATCTTTTGGTGTGAGCAATTTGATTCATCATTGGCTTGAACCTGTATTTGAAGATGCAAATGCGAAAATCATACTTGAGGCATCTCATTCAATCTCAACTGAATTTATTTTAATGGCTGTATCAGTATTGATAAGCATTGGCGGAATTTTACTTGCGAGGTATTTATACCTTCAAAGAATGGATTTTGTGCGTAGATTGACACAAACTTTTTCACCTATCTACAAGTTGCTTTACAACAAGTATTATGTTGATGAAATTTACGATTTCATTGTGGTTAGACCGATCACTTGGGGAAGCGAGAAATTTTTGTGGCGTTTCTTTGATGTTAAAGTTATAGACGGAGCAGTAAATGCAAGCGCAAGGTTGACAGCAATGTTGAGCTCTGTTATACGATTTTTCCAAAATGGCATCGTCCAATTTTACGCCGTCGTCTTTGTGATCGGGATTTTGATAATTTTGTGGTTCATCCTTTAAAAATTAAAGATGATGAGAAATGGAGTGGCTTCAGAAACATATCTTAACAGCGATAATTTTTCTGCCTTCCATTGGCGCACTTGTAATTTCTTTGATTGATTCTGAAAGAAAAAATTTGCTTAAGTTTCTCGGGCTTCTTTTCAGCACTTTGACATTCATCCTTTCGGTTTATGTCTTTGTGAAATTTCAGTCAGAGAAAACGGGTTTTCAATTCGTTGAGGTTTATCCATGGATAAAAACACTTGACATCTCTTACAGGGTTGGAATTGATGGCATCTCACTTTTACTTTTGGTTTTGACAACTTTTTTGACTCCCGTGGGACTTCTCGCAACTTGGGATTCGGTTGAAAGAAGGGTTAAAGGTTATGTCATTATGTTTTTATTGCTTGAGACGGGGATGAATGGGGTTTTTTGCGCACTTGATATGTTTCTTTTCTATGTCTTCTGGGAAGTGATGTTAATCCCGATGTATTTCATAATCGGAATTTGGGGTGGTGAGAATAGAATTTATGCTGCGGTTAAATTTGTAATTTACACAATGGTTGGAAGCTTGCTGATGCTTGTTGCTATAATTGCGCTTGGTAATTTCGCAGCTCAGATGAACGGTCAATTTACAGCAAACCTTGAAAAGCTTTATGAGATCGCCCCGAAAATTCCTTTGAAAGCGCAAGCTTTGATGTTCCTTGCTTTTACTTTAAGCTTCGCTATAAAAGTCCCTTTATTTCCATTTCATACCTGGCTTCCTGATGCGCATGTTGAAGCACCAACCGCTGGAAGCGTAATTCTTGCGGGTGTGCTTTTGAAAATGGGAACTTACGGGATTTTGAGATTTTCAATCCCGCTTTTCCCAGATGCGACCTTCATATTTCTGCCGTATATTGCAGTGCTTGCTGTCGTTGGAATAATTTACGGTGCACTTGTTTCTTTTGTTCAACCAGATCTAAAAAAACTTGTCGCTTACTCATCCGTCAGCCACCTTGGATTTGTCGTTCTTGGTTTAATGGGTTTGACGATTGAAAGCGTTCAAGGTGGGTTGATTCAAATGGTAAATCATGGGCTTTCAACTGGGGCACTTTTTATGCTTGTTGGGATGATTTATGATAGAAGACATACACGCATGATTGAGGAATTTGGTGGTTTAGCGCGCATTATGCCAGTTTATGCGACATTTTTTATGATAGTTGCCCTTTCTTCACTTGGTCTTCCGGGTTTGAATGGATTTGTCGGAGAATTTTTGATACTTCTTGGCTCGTTTAAGTCAAAGTTTCTCGGGACTTCGGCTTATGCCGTATTTGCTGGGCTTGGAGTTATACTCGCTGCGGTCTATCTGCTTACAGCTTATCAACGCATATTTTTCGGAAAGGTGACAAAAGCGGAAAATCAAAATTTGAAGGACTTAAATTTAAGAGAAATTATCTCACTTGCGCTTGTTCTCATTTTCATCGTTTGGATTGGGATTTATCCGAACACATTTTTGAGAAAATCGGAACCATCTGTTAAAAAAGTTGTTGAACAAATTGAAAAATATAGAGTTGGTGTTTTTAGAGCTCAGCGATGAAACTTGAAACAAAACGAGGAAGAAGAAATGAGGTTAATCAAAATTTTAATCCTTGCTTTAATTTTTGTCTTTTTCTCCACAAGTGATGTATTTGCAATAGAATACGAGATTTTGCCCGTTAATCCAGTGATGATCGCTCCTTTCATTATTTTACTTCTTGCGATTGCGATCATGCCTTTCATAAATAGACACTGGTGGGAGCATAATTATCCGTTCGTTTCATTTGCGCTTGGTGCTATAACGGTTGTTTATTACTTTTTTATTTTGAAGAACGCTCCTCGTATGATTCACACTGCGATAGAATATGTAAGTTTCATCTCTTTAATTGGGTCTCTTTTCGTTGTCGCTGGTGGAATTCATATAAGGATAAAGGGTAGGTCAACACCTCTTTCAAATGTGATTATGCTTGGTATTGGCGCAGTGATTTCAAATTTATTGGGGACGACAGGTGCATCAATGGTTTTGATAAGACCGTATATAAGGGTTAACAAGTATAGAATTTCTGGTTATCACATCGTCTTTTTTATATTCATCGTTTCAAACATCGGTGGTATGTTAACTCCGATAGGTGATCCGCCGTTGTTTCTCGGGTATTTGAAGGGGGTGCCTTTCTTCTGGGTTATAACCAGGGTTTGGTATATTTGGGCTATGGCTGTTGGACTTGTTCTTTTGGTTTTTTATTTGATTGATAGATACAATTTTAAAAAGTTGCCCGATACGATGGAGCTTGAAATTGAAGCAAAGGGAGAACAAGCGGTTGTTGAGGGCTTACACAATGTTATTTTCTTGTTGATAATTCTTGGCGCTGTTTTCCTTGAGGAGCCAATTCGGGAGATAATTATGATTTCTTCAGCCGTTGCAAGTTATCTTACCACGAAGAGAGAGATTCACGAAAGAAATGATTTTAATTTCATACCGATAAAAGAGGTAGCGATTTTATTTGCTGGAATTTTTGCGACGATGGTCCCGGCGCTTGATTGGCTTGAGCTTAACGCTGAAAAACTCGGCGTAACTCATCCAGGGCAGTTTTTCTGGGGAACAGGAATTCTTTCAAGTTTTCTTGACAATGCTCCAACATATCTTAACTTTTTAAGCGCAGCTTTTGGTCTACACGGTTTGAGTGTTGATAACCCAATGCATATGAAAGCGATGCTTGGGATGTTGAATCCGAACGACTTAAGCCATCTACAGGTGCTTCACAATGCAAATGTCTTCCCTGTGACGGAACAGTCCTGGAAGTATGTGCAGGCGATCTCGGTCTCAGCTGTTCTGTTTGGAGCGATGACTTACATAGGCAATGGTCCAAACTTCATGGTCAAATCAATAGCGGAGCAGGCACATATTAAGATGCCGAGTTTCTTCGGTTATATGGTCAAGTATTCTATCCCGATCCTTATACCGATTTTTGCTCTTATTTGGTATCTGTTTTTCAGGGTTTATTGAAAAGTAATTTTTAAGGGAAAAATGAACCTTTATCAGGACTTAATTGGAATTTCACCTGTGGTTGCAGTATCATTGACTGCGTTAGTTGTTGTTTTAATTGAAGCACTTTTAAGAAAAAGTGAAAATGTGAGCTTTTGGGTAAGCATATTTGGACTTTTGGTTTCAGGATATTTGGCAGTTTATACTTATCCTATGTATTCAACGGCGTTTAACGGTATGATGGCTGTTGGTGGTTATGCGAGTTTTTTTGATTTCGTCTTTGTAATCGGTGCGTTGTTGACGATTTTGCTGTCAAAGGATTACCTCGTCAAAAGAAGGGTCAATTACGGTGAGTTTTATGTGATAGTTTTATTTGCTACATCAGGGATGATGTTCCTTGCATCTGGGCTTGACTTGATAATAACTTTTCTTGGGATTGAGTTGATGTCAATTTCGCTTTATGTTCTTTCTGCATTTATTCGCACAGATCCGAAGTCAAATGAAGCTGGTTTAAAATATCTTTTGCTTGGGGCTTTCGCCACAGGATTTTTGCTATTTGGAATTGCTTTTATCTATGGAAGCACTGCTACGACGAATTTAAAAATCATCTCTGCGAATTTTGGAAATTATCAATCGGATTTTTTGTTTTGGTTTGGCGCTGGGCTTATACTTGTTGGTTTTTCGTTTAAAGTCGCAGCTGTTCCTTTCCATATGTGGGCTCCCGATGCTTATGAAGGTGCTCCAACGCCAGCAAGCGGTTTTATGTCAGCGGTTTCAAAAGCGTCAGCGTTTGCTGCATTTGTTCTCGTTTTTATATTCGGGTTCAATGGAGGAAATGAAGAGATAAGAAAAGCAATTGCGCTTATATCTTCTCTTTCAATGATACTTGGCAATGTTATTGCAATCTCACAGACAAACATAAAAAGAATGCTTGCATATTCAAGTATAGCTCATGCGGGTTATATTTTGATCGGACTTGCATCTGCAAATGAAATGGGGAAGCAGGGGATTCTTTATTATTCTTTGGCTTATGTTTTAATGCAAGTTGGTGCTTTTGGTGTTGCTTCAATTGTTGAAAAAGAAGAAGGCAAAGCACTTGAGATAAAAGATTATATTGGGCTTGGGCATAGGAAACCTTTGCTTGGTGTTTTGATGTCAGTTTTTATGTTTGCTTTGACCGGATTTCCACCTTTTGCTGGTTTCGTTGGAAAGTATTATCTTTTCGCTTCCGCTGTTCAAGCGAGTATGACTTGGCTTGCGGTACTTGGCGTTGTTGCAACTCTTGTCTCAGTTTATTACTATTTGAATGTCGTCGTAAATATGTATCTGAAAGAGCCAAGCCCAGAGGTTGCGGTTAATCCAGGCGATATGAAAATTTCGGTTTTTGGGAAAATAGCAATTTTGGGCTCATCTTTTGGTGTCTTTATAATTGGGATTATGCCGAGTTTAGTGATGAGATTTTTTGAAAAATTGTTTTAATTTAAAAGAAAGAACTTGGTGTGATTTATGCTTTTGATTGCAACATCTGAAGAAATGAAAAAGTGCGATAATTATGCGATAGAGACGCTCGGGATCCCGGGAATTTTGCTTATGGAGAATGCCGCTAATGGAGTCGTTGGTTCAATGTTACTTAAATATGGTGGAGTTGTTGGGAAAAATGTTTTTGTTTTTTGTGGCAGTGGTAACAATGGCGGTGATGGGCTTGCTGTTGCAAGAAGGTTGTTCAGTATGGGTGGAAATATCTATATATTCTTGCTTTCCGAACCGGAAAAATTGCGCGGGGACGCAAAATTTAACTATGAGATGGCGCTTAAAATTCAAAAGGCTAAAAGCAAAGATGATGTTTTTGAAATCGTTCAACTTAAAGATGTCAGCGAGTTAAATTATTATCCGCGACCGAATTTGATAATTGACGCTATTTTCGGAACTGGTTTTAAAGGGCGCGTTCAAGGTTTGTTTTATGATGTGATAAATTGGATAAATCAACAGAAGATTTTCACCATTTCAATTGACATTCCATCCGGCTTGGATGCTGATACTGGAGATGTCGGTGATATAGCAGTCAGAGCCGATGTGACAGCAACTATGGGTTTGATAAAAACGGGACTTGTTTTAAACCTCGGGAAAATTTTGCCCGGGAAGGTTTATATAGTTGATCTAAGCATCCCGAGTTTCGTTTATAAGAAGTTCGGGATTAAGACATTTTATGTTGAGCAAGCTGACATAAAGAAAAGGATGCCGTATAGACCTTTTAATGCTCACAAGTATAGTTGTGGGAAAATTTTTGCGCTTGTCGGTTCCCCAGGCTTGACAGGAGCAGCTACAATGTCAACTCTTTCAGCGATGAAAGTTGGCGCTGGTGCAGTTATCGCTGGTGTTCCGGAAAGTTTAGCTCCGATTCTTGAATCAAAATTAACCGAGGTTATGAAACTACCTCTTCCGGAGACAAATGAGCATACAATCGGATGGAATGCGCTTGACTTAATTGAGGAACATATTGATTGGGCTGATGTTTTGATAATTGGTCCTGGGCTTTCAAAAAATTACGAGACGAAGCAGGTAATTTTAAACATTTTGAAGAGGTTAAATAAAAAGGCGGTCATAGATGCAGATGGCTTGAATGCCCTTGTTGACAATTTGAATATTTTGAAAACGCTTAATGCTGAAATTGTCTTAACACCTCATCATGGTGAGTTTTCCCGTCTAACTGATTTACCATTGGAGAAAATCAGGAGGCATAAAATTGATGTTGCGCGGGATTTCGCTATGGAATATAAAGTTGTCCTTGTTTTAAAGGGGGATACAACGGTTGTTGCAACTCCAAATGGAGAGGTTTATGTCAATCCAACTGGAAACCCGGGGATGGCAACCGCTGGAAGCGGTGATGTCTTAACAGGAATGATAGCTGGATTTATGGCGCAAGGATTAAGTGCAGTTGACGCTTCTATTTGTGGCGTTTATCTTCACGGGCTTGCGGGTGATTTGGCTCGCGATAAAATCGGTGAATTGCCTATGATGGCAATGGATATACTTAACATGATCCCCGATGCTATTTCAAAAGTTATGAAAGAAGAGAAGGGGTGAAAAATTTTTTAAGGTATCAATTCCCAGCTCTGGTCTGGATGGGGTTAATCTTTTTGCTTTCTTCAGTCCCGGGGAGATACTTTCCGGAAAAGCCGTTTGATTTGTTTGATAAATTTGTCCATGCGAGTTTGTTTGGGGTTTTGAATTATTTGCTTTATCGTGGGTTTAAGTTTCAGGAGAAAAGTTTCTTCGTGAAAAGTTTTAGCATAGCGATAGCCTTTTTTATCTGTGTTATCTATGCAATTTTTGATGAACTGCATCAGGAATTTGTCCCAGGGAGAAGTCCGGATGCAACGGATGCTATGGCTGATATAATTGGAGCGGGCTTGACTTCTATTTATCTTTTGTTTTACAACTATAAAAACAAAAAATGTTGAAGCGATGTCTTTGAAAATCATCCTAACGACATTTTTAGCAATTTTTCTCGCTGAGCTTGGAGATAAAACACAACTGGCTGTCTTGACTTTATCCGCTCAGACAAAAAAACCTATATCTGTTTTTCTTGGCGCTATAATTGCCTTCGCTGTTATAACATTGATCGGCGCAATTGCTGGAAATTTGATTACAAGGTTGATTCCGACGCATATTATAGAAAAAATCGCAGCCATCGCTTTTATCATCATCGGAATTTTGATGTTTTTTGAAAAAATATAAAAGTTGAATTTGCCATGTTTGGAAAACTTGGTTTTAAAGTCGGGCATTCAACAAATATCGTCGCTTTAACAGGTTGTACGGTTGTTTTATGTCCGGAGGGAACGCTTGGAAGTTGTTATGTTAGCGGGAATGCTCCCGGGAGCAGGGAGCTTGAGCTTTTATCACCTGATATGACGGTTTCAGAGGTTCATGCGGTTGTGTTAACTGGAGGCAGTGCTTTTGGGCTTGCAAGCGCAGATGGGGTTGTCCGTTATCTTGAAAGCAACGGAATTGGGTATCAAACCCCTTGGGCAAAAATTCCTATTGTCCCTTGCGCAGTTGTTTATGACTTAAATGTGGGAAATCCAAATGTTAGACCCACCGCTGAGGATGGCTACAAAGCGTGTTTAACTGCAAGTAGCGATTTTGAAACTGGTCTCGTTGGTGCTGGAACTGGCACGACAGTCGGAAAATGGGCTGGGTTTGATTACAGGATGAATGGGGGACTTGGTTTTTCAATCGTTCAGGTTGACGATTTAATAGTTTCAGCAATAGCGGTTGTGAATTCCGTTGGAGATGTCGTTGATGAAAATGGGAAGATAATCGCCGGCGCAAGAAAAGATGCTAAATTCCTTGGTGAAGAAGTGAAATTTAGATTCGCAACCCAAAGGAGAATTCAATTTGGGACGAACACCACGCTTGCTTGTGTTATGACAAATGCGAAATTGACGAAGCTTGAAGCATATAAAGTTTCAAAGCGAGCTGATGCCGGGATTTCAAGGGCTATAAGACCAGCGCATACAAGCTATGATGGCGATGTCGTCTTTACGCTTTCAACGGGTCAGATTGAGACCGAGTTTGAAATTGTTGCTGAGCTTTCTGCCTATGTTGTAGCTGAGGCGATAAGGGATGCGGTAAAGAAGTCAAATCAAGAGTTTTAACATCGCTTGAAATTTTTAATTCAGTTTCCGAAATTATTTAAAAGTCAAAAACAAAATTTGAGGTTCAAAATGAAGGAGATGATTTTCTTATCTTTGATTCTTCTCGTCGTGTTTGCCGGGGTTGTGACCTCGGCTGAGAAAAAGGGAAAGTTTAAAGGTGTTGAAGTTACTTGGCTTGGGCATGCAGCTTTCCTTTTGAAGTCGCCAAACGGTAAAGTTATTTTAATTGATCCTTGGCTTGATAATCCGAAAGCGCCTGAATCCGCGAAGGAAATTTCAAAAGTTGACTTGATACTTTTAACTCACGGACACTTTGACCATGTTGGTTCTGCGCCAGAACTTGCGAAGAAAACAGGTTCAAAGGTTGTCTGCATATTTGAAGTGTCAAGATATTTAGCTAAACAAGGTGTGGCTGAAGAACAATTAATTGGGATGAATTATTCTGGTACCGTCAATGTTGATGGGATTAAAGTTACAATGGTTCCAGCGGTTCATAGCTCGGGAATTTCAGATGGTAATAATATAGTTGAGGGTGGGAATCCAGCTGGTTTCATCGTTGAGTTTGAAAATGGATTTAAAGTTTATCACACCGGTGACACGGGTTTATTTGGCGATATGGACCTTATAGGGAAACTTTACAAGCCAGACCTTATGCTTGTTTGCATTGGCGGTCATTTCACCATGGGTCCAAGGGAAGCAGCTGAGGCGATAAAACTTGTTAAGCCCAAGTTTGTTATCCCCATGCATTATGGAACTTTCCCTATACTTGCTGGGACGCCAGCGGAGTTAAAAAAGTATTTGCCTGCGGATTTGAAGAAATCTGTCATTGAGTTAAATCCTGGTGAGACGGCTAATTAACATTTGTTGAAAACAAAAATTTGATTTAAATGGGAAGGAAGATTGTTTTAAGTGGGATGAGACCTACAGGTAAACTTCATCTCGGACATTTAGTTGGTGTCCTTGAAAATTGGGTTGATCTACAAAAAAATCATAACTGCTTTTTTCTCATAGCTGATTATCACGCTTTGACGACAAATGTAGATACTTCGGGGATTTATGAGAACTCAATTGAGATGTTGATAGATTGGCTTGCTTCTGGTATAGACCCTGAAGTGAGCCCTGTTTTCAGGCAGTCACAGGTTAAAGAACATGCTGAGTTGCACTTGATATTTTCAATGCTTATAAGTGTTTCGCGACTTGAAAGAAATCCAACATTGAAAGAGCAGGTGAGGGACCTTCAACTTGACAATATAACTTATGGTCATCTCGGTTATCCTGTTTTACAAGCTGCTGATATTTTGCTTTACAAAGGGGAACTCGTTCCAGTTGGCGAGGACCAACTCCCGCATGTTGAGATAACAAGAGACATTGCAAGGCGTTTTAATCAGGTCTATGGAGAGGTTTTCCCTGAGCCAGAACCTCTTCTCACGGAATTCGCACGACTTCCAGGTCTTGATGGAAAGAGAATGAGTAAATCGCTTGGAAATACTATCTTGATTTCCGATCCATCTGATGAAATCAAAAGTAAAATGAAAAAAGCATTTACAGACCCACAAAAAATTTACAAAGGCGACCCTGGAAGACCAGATATATGTCTTGTTTTCACTTATCACAAGAAATTCAATCCCGATGAAGTCCCTGAAATAAGGAAGGGTTGTGAATCGGGTCAGCTTGGTTGTGTTGAGTGTAAGGCAAGATGTGCTGAAAAAATAATTGAATTTTTAAGACCGATCCAAGATAAGCGGAAGTATTTTGAATCGCATAGAGAAGAGGTGAAGGAGATTTTAGCATCCGGGGAGGAAAGGGCGCGCATAGTTGCGCAAAAGACCATGGATGAAGTTCATAAAGCAATGAAGATGGGATAGGGAATGAAATACAAAATTAAATTGCCGTATTTTGAAGGACCGCTTGACCTTCTCTTGTTTTTCGTCAAGCGTGACGAACTTAACATCTACGACATCCCGATCGCTAAGATAACAAGGGAATTTCTTGAATACATTCATCTTATGCAGATGCTTGACCTTGAAGTTGCGAGCGAGTTTATAGTTATGGCATCAACTCTCATGCAGATAAAGGCGAAGATGCTTTTACCAAAGCCAGAAGTTGAAAGTGAAGAAGAGGAAGAAGATCCAAGGGCTGAGCTTGCAAGGCGACTCGCTGAATATAAAAAGTTTAAAGAACTTGCCTCTGAATTTAGTAAGATGGAAGATGAAGCGGGAAAGATTTTTTACAGGGGCTATTTTAAAAATGACGCAAGGGATTATTTTGATGGAGATGAGGAGTTCTTAAAGGATGTTTCGCTTTTTGACCTTTTGACTGCGTTTAAGAGAGCACTTGAAGGCGCAAGGGAAGCGGTTTATCACGAAATTGAGACGCAAAATTATAAAGTTGAGGACGAGATGGAAAATATACTCAATAGATTGAAGTTCAAACGTAAGTTTTCCTTCAATGAGATAATTGATTCATATGTTGAAAAGGCGAGGATAATTGTCGCTTTCCTTGCTTTGTTGGAGCTTGCGAGGTTGAAGAAGATAAGAATTTCGCAAGAAGAGGTTTTTGGTGAACTTATAATTGAGGATGCCTCTCAGGGGTGGATGGTGAACGCAATTTAAAACAAAATCAACCTGCTTCAGTGGGAAATTTAAAATCAATAGTTGAAGCTTTGATATTCGCATCGGATGTGCCATTGAGCTTGAAGCAGATTAAAGAAATAATCGACGAGCCCTCAAAGAAATTTCTTTCAGAGAACGGTTCTTCAACCATAACTGAAGAAGATGTTAAGAAGGCGATAGATGATTTGAATCTAGAGTATTCCGAGAGAGGTTCGTCTTTCAGGATAATTGAAATTGCTGGTGGTTATCAATTTGCTACTTTGCCTGAATTTGCTAAGTGGGTTGGGAAACTTTTCAAAGAAAGGAGCAAGAAGAAGCTTTCACAAGCTGCTCTTGAAACGCTTGCGATAATAGCGTATAAACAACCGATAAGCAAGCCCGAAATTGAATCAATTCGTGGCGTAAATGTTGACCATGTGATTAAAAACCTGCTTGAGAGGAAACTCATAACGATAGTTGGACGAGCTGAAACCATTGGAAGACCTCTTCTTTATGGGACGACGCGAGAGTTTTTGAAGTATTTCGGTTTGAAAAATTTATCCGATCTTCCGAAACCAACTGAAATTGAAGAGATTATATCTGGAGACGACGAGCAATGAGCGGGAAAGAACTTATACGGCTTAATAAATATCTTGCTATGTGTGGTGTTGCTTCAAGGAGGAAAGCCGATGAGTTAATTAAGCAAGGTAGAGTTTCAGTAAATGGTGAAGTTGTGACACAGCTTGGGGTTAAAATTGACCCCAAGAGAGACAGGGTAATGGTTGATGGAAAACCAGTTAAAATGACGGAGAAATTAGTTTATATTGTTTTGAACAAGCCCAAGGATTGCATTACTACCGTGAAAGATGAAAAAGGACGAAGAACAGTCCTTGACCTTGTCAAGGTTAAAGAGAGGATTTTCCCTGTCGGACGGCTTGACAGAAATACGACAGGGGTCTTAATCTTAACGAACGATGGAGAGCTTGCTTATCGTTTGATGCACCCAAGATACAAAGTTGAAAAAGCTTATAAAGTTGCGCTTGATAAACCTATAAAGATGGAGGACATTGAAAAGTTAAAGCGCGGGATAATGCTTGATAGCAGAAAAACATCAGCTTGCGAGATTTATATTTTGCCTAACAGCGAGAATAAAGAACTTGGGATTGTAATCCGTGAAGGAAGATATAGACAAATAAGGAGGATGTTTCAACGCTTGGGATATAAAGTTCAAAAGCTTCACAGGGTCAGCTTTGGCGGGATAACAGTTAGTGGGATGAAACGAGGCGAGTGGAGATATTTAACGGATAAAGAAATAAAAAAATTAAAACGCCTTGTTGGTCTTGAAAAATAAATCTTTTGGGAGTAATGAAACGAAATCTAATTCTTCTTCCATTGCTTCTTTATTTTTACTCTTGTGCTTCCGCACAAAAAGTTGTTGAATCAGAAACACCTTCCGAAATAAAAACGGAAATTTCTTATTTTGAGGAAACATCATTAAGTAGATTAAGGGATGAACTTAATCAAATTTTTTCCGATCCAAATTTTTCAAACGCATATTGGGGTGTTGTCATTCAATCGCTTGAAACGGGCGAGTATTTTTACAGGTTGAATGAGCATAAAAGTTTTATACCAGCTTCAAATATGAAATTGTTTACAACAGCAGTTGCTCTTATAAAACTTGGTCCTGATTTCAAATACAAGACAAGTGTTTATACGGATGGTGAGATAAAAAATGGTGTCTTAAATGGAAATTTATTCGTCCGTGGAAGTGGCGACCCAACAATTTCAGGTAGGTTTAACAATGGGGATGTGATAAAAACATTCAAGGACTGGGCTGATAGCTTGAAAAATCTCGGGATAAGGGAGATAAATGGGGACATAGTGGGTGATGATAATTATTTTGATGATCAATACATGGGCACTGGCTGGGCATGGGATGATGAAACATATTGGTATTCGGCGCATATAAGTGCCTTGTCATTTAATGATAACTGTGTTGATTTTGAGATTAGACCCGGGAAAAAAATCGGCGATACAGCAATTGTGTTGCTTACCCCGAACACAAGCTATGTTAAGGTTGTAAATCGCGTTTTAACAGTTCATAGAGATAGCACGACCCAGATTGATTTCTTCAGAACCCCAGGGACAAACATAATAAATATCTTCGGGAGAATAAGTTTGAAGACGGGCTCGTATAAGGAATCAATCTCAATTCATAATCCGACGCTTTACACTGTAACTGTTTTTAAGGAAGTGCTTGAATCAAAAGGTATAAAGGTTAACGGCAAACCGATTGACATTGATGATACAAATCTTTCACCGAATTATGATGAAATGAAGGTTCTTGCTTCTTATGAGTCGCCCCCTTTGAGTGAAATAATAAAGGTGATAAACAAGCGGAGTCAGAATTTTTATGCTGAGCAAGTTTTCCGAACGCTTGGTAAAATTTTTGGTGGAGAGGGTTCAACGCAAAAGTCGGTTGAAGTTGTTAAAAATGCACTTGCGCAAATGGGTATCGCCCCTGAATCAATATCAATTTACGATGGTTCTGGTCTTTCAAGGTTAAATCTTGTGACGCCGTTTCAAATTTTGACGCTTTTAAACTATATGTACAGACAGGAGTATTTTTCCTATTTTTATGAATCGTTGCCAATTGCTGGTGTTGATGGGACGCTTGAGACAAGGATGAGGAAAACGAAAGCACAAGGAAATGTTAGAGCCAAGACCGGTTATGTTCAATATACGAGGTCGCTTTCAGGATATGTGAAAACCTTGGATGGGGAAATCGTTGCTTTTGCGATGATGGTTAATAATTATCTTGTTCCTGTATCTACGGCGAATATGGTTCAAGATATTGTGTGTCAGCGTTTGGCTAACTTTTCAAGGACAAAATGAAAAAGGGCGGGATTGACCCGCCCTCTTTCACTTTAACGCTGATCAATTGGAATATAGGTTTGATCCATAGGACCGATATATTCTGCTCTCGGTCTGTAAATTCTATTATCCGAGAGTTGTTCAAGTACATGAGCTGTCCATCCGGTGATACGGCTGACAGCGAAGATTGGTGTATAAAGGTCAAGCGGTATCCCCATATAGTAATAAACCGAGGCAGAATAGAAATCAACATTTGGCCAGACGCCTTTCTCTCCGAACTCTTTAACCCAGAGTTCTTCAATTCTTGCTGACATCTCATACCATTTCGTATTCCCAAGCTTTTCACCGAGCATCTTTGAGTATTTCTTTAGAATCAAAGCCCTTGGGTCCATTGATTTATAAACTCTGTGTCCGAAACCTTCAAGTTTTCTCTTTTCTTCAATTGCTTTCTTAACGAAATCATCAACCTTTGAGAGTTCACCTATCTCAAGTAGGTATTTCATCACTTCCCTATTAGCGCCACCGTGCAACGGACCTTTCAGAGTGCCAATGGCTGATGTTATGGCTGAATACATATCTGTAAGTGTTGAAATCGTGACTCTTGCAGAGAAAGTTGATGCGTTCATCTCATGCTCAGCGTGTAGTATCAATGCCACATCCATGATTTTTGCGAAAAGCTCGTCGGGTTCTCCCCCCTTCAACATGTAAAGAAAATTTGTCGCTATGTTAAATTCCTTGTTCGGCTTTATCGGTTCCTTTCCATTTCTTATCTGTTCCCAAGCTGCTACGATTGTTGGGAACTTAGCTGTAAGTCGCAGTGCCTTTCTCCTATTTGCTTCAAGTGAATTGTCATTTCTTTCAGGATCAAAAAGTCCAAGGAATGACACAGCGGTCCTAAGGACATCCATCGGGTCTGAATCCTTCGGCATAAGCTTCATCACGGTGATAAGACTGTCAGGAATTTCATATTCGGAGCGGATGGCTTTTACGAATTCATCGTATTCATCTTTTTTCGGCAGGCGATAATTCCACAACAAGAAGGCAACTTCTTCAAAGTTTGAATGTTCAGCTAAATCTGCAATGTCATAGCCAAGATAAAGAAGCTTGCTTCTTTTTCCATCAATAAAGCAAAGCTTCGTCTGGTTTGCTATGACATTTTCTAATCCCTTTACATAGGTGGGTTGTGTTGTTTGTGCCTGGGACATGGCTTTTTACCTCCTTTTAATTTTGGTTTGTATGTGCTTTGGGTTTAACTCTGTTCCCCGTAAAATTAGTGTGTCTAAAGCCAAAAAACATAACTTTCTTCAAAATTTAATTATATTCATATCCTCATTTCTAATGTAAAAATAAAAACTTTGAAATTCAAATTAATCACCCGGGATCTTGATTAATCTTTGAAAAATGTGTAAAATTAAAGCAAAAAGACCTGCAAAGCGATGAAAAAATTGTTGTGCTTTGTCCTTGCCCTTTTATTTCTTTTCTTCAATTTTTCCGATTCAGCTTCAAGACGACCTGTGAAAGGTTTTAACGGTATGGTTGTTTCCTCTGATTCGCTTGCCACACGGGTTGGCGTTGAAATTTTAAAAAAAGGTGGAAATGCGGTTGATGCAGCTGTTGCCGTTGGATTTGCACTTGCTGTGACATATCCGCAGGCAGGAAATATCGGAGGGGGTGGGTTTATGGTTATAAGAATGGCAAATGGTGAGACGATCACAATTGATTTCAGGGAAAAGGCACCAATGAAAGCAAGTGAAGATATGTTTCTTGATGAAAATGGGAATTTTGTCCCGGAGAGAAGTCAAATCGGTCATCTTTCGGTGGGGGTTCCAGGTTCAGTTGCTGGTTTATTGCTCGCCCTTGAAAAGTATGGCACGATGTCAAGAAAAGAAGTTCTTAAACCTGCAATTAAACTTGCTGAGAAAGGTTTCATTGTAAATGAGGGGCTCGCAAATGCTTTTAAAAATGCTTTTGAACATTTCAAAAAATTCCCATCCACAATGAAATATTTCTCAAAGAACGGACAACCATACAAAGCTGGTGACCGTCTTGTACAAAAAGATCTTGCCAAGGTTTTGAAGCTTATCAGAGATAAAGGTCGCGATGGATTTTACAAGGGTAGGGTTGCGGACTTGATAGTTGAAGAGATGAAACGCGGTGGTGGTTTGATAACATATGAAGACCTTGAGAATTATCAACCTGTCTTACGAAAACCCGTTGTTGGCAATTATCGCGGATATGAAATCATATCAATGGGTCCGCCAAGTTCAGGAGGCGTTTGCCTAATTGAACTTTTGAACATACTTGAAAATTTTGACCTGAAAAAATACGGTTTTGGCTCCTCATATACAATTCATTACCTTGTTGAAGCTATGAGGAGAGTTTATGCGGATAGGGCTGAGTATCTCGGTGACCCGGATTTCGTCCAAATTCCCCTTGATAAGCTGCTTTCAAAAGAGTATGCGAAAGAACTTGCAAGTGAAATTGATACCTTTTTTGCTACTCCAAGTTCAAGAATCATACGCTCCGTTTCACCGACCTCTGAAGGAGTTCATACAACACATTATTCTGTTGTTGATAGATGGGGAAATGTCGTTGCAGTTACGACAACGATCAACAGTTATTTCGGTTCAATGGTCGCCGTTGATGGGGCTGGATTTTTCCTTAACAATGAAATGGATGATTTCAGCGCAAAACCCGGTGCTCCAAATCAATTTGGATTGCTCGGGAGCAAAGCGAATTCAATCCAACCTGGGAAGAGAATGTTAAGTTCAATGACTCCGACAATAGTTTTAAAAAATGGGAAACCATTTCTCGTCCTTGGTTCTCCTGGTGGTTCTACGATTATAACATCTGTGCTTCAAGTCATTTTAAATGTAATTGATTTTGGTATGAACATTCAAGAAGCCGTTGATTCACCGAGGATTCATCATCAATGGTATCCCGATCAGATATTTTTTGAGAGAAGAGGTTTGCCAAGGGATGTAATTGAAAACCTTGAAAAGAGAGGACATAAACTTGTTGAAAGGGATGGCTATCAAGGTGAGGTTCAAGCGATTTTAATTGATGAAAATGGCGTTAAATATGGGGCGGTTGATCCACGCGGTTATGGTTTAGCAATGGGTTATTGACAATAATAAAATTGGTTTTCAAGGTGTTTATGAATCTTTATAAAATTTTTCGTTTTGTCATTAAAGCGATTTCTACACCGTTGGCATTCCTTGTTTTATTTTTCGTCGTTTCAATGTTCGTTTATAAAAACCTTGAAAAAGATATAACTTGGATTGACGCTTTTTTCTGGATAACTCATCCGCACGCTATTTCTGAACATAGAAGTAATGAGACGAAGATATTTGCTTTTATTGTTTATGTTGGGATTTTGTTTTTTCAGGTTTGGTTCATTGAAAGAATACTTGTCAATGTTTTCAGTGGTGAATTAAAAATTTTGTGGAGGAAAAGGATGAGCGAGGTAGCAATTTCAAAATTGAAGGAACACTATATAATTTGCGGTTACGGGCAAGTTGGGAGAACCGTCGTTGATGAACTTATAAAGTTAGGATTACCCTTTGTTTTAATTGAAACAAACGAGAGCATAGTTAGGGAGCTTCTAAAAGAGGGTTTAAATGTAATTCACGGTGATGCGAGGCGAAGGAGCGTTCTTTTAAGCGCTGGGATAGAACAGGCGAAGTTTATATGTACCTTGATTGATAACGATGCTGATAATCTTTACATAACGATAACAGCGAAAATGTTGAATCCGAAGATAAAGGTTATTTCAAGAGCTGGAAATTTAAGGTATGCTGAGGCGATGAAAGGCGCCGGAGCCGATGAGGTTGTCGTCCCAGAGTATGAAGGTGGGATGGTTGTCGGAAGGATAATAAGTAGGTATGAGAAATTAAAGGGTTTGTAAAAATAAATTTGTAAAGATGGCATTGAAGATACTTCTTTTATAAAACGCAGGAGAAAAATGGGTTTGAGTTCTAAAAAGTTCAGAGGTGAAATGGCTTGTTGATATGATTGAGCCGAAAATCTCAAATCTTGAAAGCGAAGCCTCTGAAATGGAGGAAGGAGAAACAGCGAGTATTGATTCAACGCTTGAGGATGAGATTTGGAATATAATTTATGAGCGTACGCTCTTGAATTCAAGAAAGCAATTCACCCAGATAAAAAATAAAAATGGGGATATCAGAAGGATTTTGATTTTCCCCAATACAACAACTTATAGATTCTCCCGAAAGGTCAGGGGGGATTGTAACTTTAAGCGGGTTGGGATGTAAATTTGGAATTTCGTTTTGGTTTTTTTATATTTTTAAAAAACCAAATTAGTGGGCTTTACGACCCACTATTTTTTTTGATTATGTTAAATCTTGAAGAGTTAAAGTCCAAGCTAAGAGAGATAATTGTTCCAATAGTTGAAAATTCAGGTGCGTATCTGGTTGATCTTAACTTAAAGGGAGTCGGGAAAAAGTTAACTCTTGAGGTTTTCGTTGACACTGACGATGGGATAACGATAAACGAGTGCGAGAAGATAAGCAAGTTAATTTCTGATGCGCTTGATGTTTATGACCCAATCCCTGGGAGTTATCGTCTTGAGGTTTCATCTCCTGGGGTTGGAAATCCATTTAAGGTTAAGAGGCAGTATATAACGAATATTGGGAGATTTCTTCGGGTTAAGTATCTGCGGGAGGACTCTCAGCAAGTGGTTGAAGTAATGGGGCGTCTTGTGTCAGCGGACGATGATAAAATTGAGCTTGAATTAAAGGATGTGAAAATCATTTTGAGATATGAGCAAATAATTGAGGCAAAAACAGAAATCGTTTGGTAAAATAAATTTTTTAGTTGTCATGAATCGTGAAATAGTTGAAGCATTTACGCAACTTGCTAAGGAGAAAAAAGTTGAAAAGGAAAAGATAACATTCATTCTTGAGGATGTGTTCAGAACGCTCATCAAAAAGAAGTATGGTGAGGACGCCGAATATGAACTTATTGTTAACTTAGATAGAGGCGATATTGAAATTTATTTGGTTAAAGACATCGTTGATGTTGTGACAGATCCGTTAAGGCAGATCTCGGTGCAGAAGGCGAAGGAGTTTGACCCGACGCTTGAGGTTGGTGAAAGGTTCCCTGATAAGATTGAGTTGAAAGATTTCGGATTGAGGTTGATTTCGCAGGCGAAGCAATTGTTTATTCAGAAGTTAAGTGAGTTTGAGCGCGACTCAATTATGAGGGAGTATGAACAGCACAGGGGCGAGATATTAATAGGTGAAATTTATCAGGTTTACCTTGGCAAAGATAATAAGCCAGAGTTGGTTTTGCTTATGCATAATAAGAATGAATTAATGTTGCCGAAAAGTGAGATGATCCCGGATGAAAGATATAGGAAGAACGAAAGTTTAAGGGTTCTTGTTAAGGAGGTTAAGCCACCCAATCCAAAGGATGCAAAAAGGGGCGATAGTCCGCAGATTATTGTTTCAAGGGCTGATCCTCAATTTCTTGTTAAATTGTTTGAGCTTGAAATCCCCGAAGTTTACGATGGTGTCGTTGTGATAAAAAATGTTGCGAGAATTCCAGGTAAGAAATCAAAAGTCGCAGTTGCATCAACAGATGAAAGGGTTGACCCAGTTGGCGCTTGTGTTGGTATGAAGGGAGTTAGAATTCATTCAATAGTCAAGGAACTTAACAATGAAAACATAGATGTCATCGCTTACAGCGATGACCCAGCTATCTTCATCGCAAGGGCTTTACAGCCAGCAAAACCAAAAGCTGTTGAAATAGACAAGGAGAAAAGGAAAGCCATTGTTTATGTCCCACCAGAAGAAATTTCAACAGCTGTTGGGACGGAAGGCATTAATGTTAAACTGGCATCGGAGTTGACTGAGTATGATATTGAGATAGTCGGAACGGAGGGTGAGAAAAAGGATGTCCAAAAAATTGTCCGTTTGTCCGATTTGAAAGATCAAATAGGTGAGGAGATTTATCAGCGTTTGAAAGATGCGGGAATTGAAACCAATAGGGATTATTTAGCCCTTTCAGATGACAACATAAAATCAATTCTTTCCGGTTTGCCAAATGTTGATGATAAAAAAATAAAGAGATTGAGAAACATAATAAGAAAAGCGTCTAGGTAAGATAAAATGCCAAAAAGGATATATCAAATAGCGAAGGAATTGAATATCTCTTCAGACGAGCTTGTGAGCTTTTTACAAAAACAGGGATTTTCAGAGGTTAAGAATCATATGGCTTTGGTTGACGACAAAATGCTTGAGGTGATAGATAAACACTACAAGCATGAAAGAGAGCTTGCTGAGCGTCAAAGGAGAAAAAGAGAAACATTTGAGAAAGCTACAAAAGTTGAAGAGCCCAAGGTTGAACCTGTGGAAGGTGGTAAAGTTGGAATAGTTGAATCTGGGGGAGAGAAGAAAGAAACAATTATTGAAGTTGTTCAGGTTGAAGAAGTTACGCAAGGATCGGAGTTGGCTCAGGAAATCGCACCAGTAGTTGAACCGAGAGTTGAACAAGAAGTTAAACAGGAAGTTAAAACCGAAGAAGAAGTTAAGACGGAAATCGCAGATACGCCTGTTTTAGAAAAGGAACAAGAGAAAGTAGAGCAGAAACCGATTGAGGAATTGGAGCAAAAGAAGCATGAACCGACAGAAGGTTTGGTTTATGTTGATATGGGTGAGGATAGGAAGAAGAAGAGAGAAGAAGATAGATTTGAAAGGAAGGGCAGGAGGGAGAGAGATAGAAGACGAAGGAAATTCAAAGAGGAAAGGAAGCGGGTAGGGGAAACGAAGAGGAAAGAGAAAGAAACAAAAGAAGTTGTTCATGCTCCTGAGGTTGAGGTAAAGAAGGATGAAACGAGAAAGAAAAAGCAATTAAAGGAAAAGGAAGAAAGGAGGAAAGCATTTGAGTTTGAGGGCGAGATAAAAAAGCCAATTAAAAAAGCAAAACGCAGTAGGATTGAGCTTGATGAGGATGAAATTTTGAGAAGAATTGATCAGACATTGGCTGAGATTGAGGATTCAGGACCAGATATAAGGGAAATAATAAAGAAACGCAAGAAAAAGGAAAGGCAGGAGAAGGAAGAGAAGAAGATTGAGCAAATTGAACGCGAAAAGAGAAAGATTAAAGCTGCGGAGTTTATTACCGTTAATGAACTTGCGAATATAATTGGGGTTCCGGCAAGTGAGATAATCAAGAAATGTCTTAACCTTGGGCTTGTTGTTTCAATTAATCAACGACTTGATTTTGATACGATAACTTTGATAGCGAGCGATTACGGATTTGAAGTTGAAAAAGCTGAAGAATATCTTGAAGATATAATTGAGGAAGAACCAGATCGTCCAGAGGACCTTGAACCCAGACCTCCTGTTGTCACAATCATGGGACATGTTGACCACGGTAAGACAACACTTCTTGATTATATAAGACAGAGCAATATCGTTGCAGGTGAAGCTGGAGGTATAACTCAGCATATAGGAGCATATCAAGTTACACTGCCTAATGGCAAGCAAATTACATTTATTGACACCCCAGGTCATGAGGCGTTTACAGCTATGCGTGCGCGCGGGGCTCAGGTGACGGATATAGTTGTTCTTGTGGTTGCTGCGGATGATGCGGTTATGCCACAAACAGTTGAAGCAATTAACCACGCACTTGCTGCAAATGTCCCGATAATCGTTGCTATAAATAAAATTGATAAACCAGAGGCAAACCCAGATAAAATTAAACAACAACTTGCAGAAAGGGGAATTCTTGTTGAGGACTGGGGTGGGAAATACCAGTGCGTTGAAATATCGGCAAAATATGGAAAGAATGTTGATCTTTTGCTTGAGAAGATTTTGCTTGAAGCTGAAATTATGGATCTAAAAGCGAACCCAAAGAAAAAAGCTCGTGGTGTTGTAATTGAATCAAAACTTGACAAAGGACGCGGTCCTATTGGAACTGTCCTGGTGCAAAACGGAACATTAAAAATCGGTGACCCTTTTGTCGCTGGCACAACCTTTGGCAGAGTAAGAGCGATGTTTGATGAACGAGGGAATAAAGTTGAGATCGCAAAACCATCAACCCCAGTTCAAGTGATTGGATTTGATAATCTTCCTGAAGCGGGTGATTCTTTCGTTGTGGTTGAAGATGAAAAAGCAGCTCGTGAGATCGCAAATAGAAGAAGTCAATTGAAGAGGGAACAAAGATTTAGGCAATTGAGGGCTGTTTCGCTTGATAAGCTCTCAGAGCAAATCAAAGAGGGCAAGGTTAAGGAATTGCCTATTATCATAAAAGCAGATGTCAACGGTTCAATTGAAGCGCTCTCTGACTCACTTATGAAGCTTTCAAATGAAGAAGTGAAAGTTAGGATAATTCACAGAGCAGTGGGTGCTATAAGTGAGTCCGATGTCCTCTTGGCTCAAGCATCCGGGGCTATTATAATTGGTTTCAATGTTAGACCAACATCAGCAGCGAAAAAACTCGCAGAAAGCGAAAATGTTGAGATACGGCTTTACAATATCATTTATAATGTGATCAACGATGTAAAGAGTGCACTTGAAGGAATGCTTGAACCAGAGAGAAGAGAAGAGATACTTGGAACTGCTGATGTAAGGGAGACATTCAAAATTGCGAAAGTTGGGACAGTTGCGGGTTGTTTTGTGACAGAGGGTAAAATTTTGAGAAATGCGAGAGCGCGACTTATAAGAAATGGAATAGTGATTTATGACGGAAAAATCGCTTCTCTGAAAAGATTTAAGGATGATGTCAAGGAGGTTGAAGCTGGACTTGAATGTGGTATAGCGCTTGAAAATTACAACGATATTAAAGTCGGAGATATAATTGAAGCTTATAATATCCTTGAGGTTAAACGAAAACTTGAAGAGGTGAAGAAGATATAGAATTTTTTAAATTAACCGAGGAAAAAATGAGCACTTTTAGACCACAGCGAGTGGCTTCACTTATAAAAGAAGAAGTTTCGGATATCATTTCAAAAGTTCTTGAACATGAGACAGTTGGATTTTGGACTGTGACCGATGTTAAAGTTAGCCCTGACCTTAGGTATGCGAAAATTTACATTAGCATTTACGGTGACAGGGTAACCCAGCAGAACACACTTAGAAAGATTGATTCACTTAAAAAAACGATACGCTCTCGCCTTGGCTCAAGGTTGAGGTTGAGATTTACACCTGAGATTGAATTTTACCTTGACGATACGCTTGAACATGTTGATAGAATTAATGCTCTTTTGAAACAGATTGAAAATCGTGCGAAAGACAATAGCAAGGGTGATGAATCTTCTGGCACAGAGGATAAAGAAGGGTGATATAATTCTAGTTAATAAACCAGCGGGTTGGTCGTCTTATAAAGTCGTTGACAAAGTGAAAAGATGGTTTAAGGTGAAGAAAGCTGGGCATGGTGGAACGCTTGACCCTTTCGCAACGGGTCTTTTGGTTGTTGCTACGGGTAAAAAAACAAAGGAACTTTCAAAAATATCGCAACTTGATAAAGAATATGAGGGAATAATGGAGCTTGGTGCTATTACTTCAAGCTTTGACCCTGAAACTGAGATTGTTGAAAGGCGCCCGCTTGATGGGATAACCGAGGAAAGGATCAAAGATACAGTGAAGTATTTCATCGGGGAGATTGAACAAGTCCCACCGATGTATTCAGCCGTAAAGCATAAAGGTAAGCCACTTTATGAACTTGCGAGGAAAGGTATAGTAATTGAGCGTAAACCAAGAAAGGTTAAAATTTACGATTTTCAAATTCTTGATATAAAACTTCCGCAAGTTTATTTTCGGGTTAGATGCTCAAAGGGAACTTATATAAGATCACTTGTCCATGATTTTGGGGAAAAATTAGGATGTGGAGCGTATCTTAAATCGCTCGTTAGGACTCGGATAGGTGATTTTAAGCTTGATGACGCATTGACGATTGAGGAATTAAAAAAAATTTCAACTGAAAGTGGAAGTAGTAAGGAACATACATAGGATTAGTAAAGATGTAAATTCAATTGTGACTGTCGGTGTTTTTGATGGAGTTCATATCGCCCACCGTGAAATTTTAAAGAGGATGAAAAGGGAAAAAGAGATAACAGGTTCAAGGACAGTTGTTGTGACTTTTGATCCACATCCTCAGGAAATTTTAAAACCCGGTGAAAAGTTTCAAATTTTGACAACGATTGATGAAAGGATTGAGCTTTTAAGCGAATATGAACCCGATGTCATCCTCGTTGTGAATTTTACGCCTGATTTTGCAAATATAACCGCTGAAGTATTTTGTCGTGAGATAATGATGGGTAAAATTGGCTTGAGGAAAGTGATAGTTGGATATAACCATGCCTTTGGTAAAAATAGAGAGGGTAACCCCGAGAAATTGATGGAGTTTGCCAGAAAGTATGGCTTTGAGGTTGAGCTCTTACCTCAGTTTTTAGTTGAAGGTGTTCCTGTGAGCAGTTCAAAGATAAGGTCAATTTTAAATGAGGGGAATGTAAAACTTGCATCTAAATTGCTTGGGCGATATTATTTTATAAATGGAGTAGTTGTTAAGGGAAGTGGACGAGGCAAAGAACTTGGTATACCGACAGCAAACATTGAACCGAATTCAAGAAGAAAACTTATACCTAAAAACGGTGTTTATGTTGTGAAGGTGACATTGGATAAAAGAAGTTATTTTGGAGTTATGAACATTGGATATAGACCGACATTTGAACTTGACAGTGAAAGGGTGCTAGAAGTTCATATATTGGGTTTTAATGAGGAGATTTATTTCAAGCATATAAAGATTGAGTTCATTGATAGGTTGAGGGATGAGATAAAGTTTTCATCACCGCTTGAACTTGTAAGGCAAATTGAAATTGACAAAAGTAAAGCTATTGAATTGATTGAAAGGGAGTTTTCCGTAGAAGAAGTTTCAAATTTAAAGAAAATTTAAAACAAAAAAATCTCGGAGGATATGCCATTGACAAGCGAGCAAAAAAGAGAACTCGTTAAAAAGTACGGTAAACACGAAAAAGATACAGGTTCCCCTGAGGTTCAGATAGCGATATTAACTGCCAGAATCAATCAGCTTGGTGAACATTTTGAGAAGCATCCCAAGGATAAACATTCAAGGATGGGGTTGATGAAAATGATCGGTAAGAGGAGACGATTATTGAGATATCTTGAACGCACAAATTATGAAAGTTACAAGAGAATTATTGAAGAGCTTAATTTGAGAAAATAAAAAATTAAAGGGTGGTGACGGGTTCTATGTCGTATCTTAAAAGGGAAATTGAAATAGGAGGTAAGATTTTATCTTTTGAAATTGGTAAGTATGCCAAGCAAGCGGATGGATCTGTAATGGTGAGATATGCTGACACGATGGTTTTAGCGACTGCGGTTGCAGAAAATGAGCCTAGGGAGGACATTGATTTTATGCCTCTTTCCGTTGAATACAGGGAGAAGACATCGGCAGCTGGTAAAATTCCAGGTGGTTTTGAGAAAAGGGAGGGAAAGCCAACAGAAAAAGAAATTTTATCGGCGCGTTTAATTGATAGGGCGTTGCGTCCGCTTTTCCCAAAGGAATTTAAATGTGAAACACAAGTAACAGTTACAGTTTTTTCTTTTGACCTTGAAAATGACCCTGATGTAATTGGTGGTATTGCAAGTTCAATGGCACTTATGATTTCGGATATCCCTTGGAATGGTCCAATAGCTGAAGTGAGGGTTGGCAAGATTGATGGTCAATTTGTTATAAACCCAACGATTTCCCAACTTGACAAGAGTGAGCTTGATCTTGTAGTTGCTGGGACGATTGATTCAATAGTTATGGTTGAGGGAGAGGCGAAGGAAATTTCTGAGAAGGATATGGTTGAGGCAATAAAGTTTGCTCACGAGTATATTAAAAAGATTTGTGAAGTGCAAATTGAAATTGCTAAAGAAGCAGGGAAACCAAAAAGAGAACTCGTAAAAGAGAAAATTCCAGAACGCATTGTTAACGATGTCAAGGAAATAGCTGAACCGAGGATAAAGGAACTTAACAGGACTCCTCTTAAGAAGCTTGAGCGTAAGGAAAGAATGGATGCGATTTTGCTTGAGACGATTGAAACACTCAAGCAAAGATATATGAGTGAGTTTGTTTTGGATGAGTCGGGGAATCAAATTCCTCTCATCAATCTTTATCCAAAGCTTGAATTTTGGGTGAAGCAGGTGGTTGAGGAGATAGAGCGACTTGATATGAGGTATATGGTTTTACGGGAAGGTAGGAGAATAGATGGGCGTGGTTTAAATGATATTAGACCGATTACAGCTGAGGTTGGTGTCTTACCAAGAACTCATGGCTCAGCGTTGTTCACGCGTGGGGAGACACAGTCGCTTGCAACTGTGACGCTTGGGACGAAGATGGATGAGCAGTTGATTGATGGTTTATTGCCCGAGTATACAAAAAGGTTTATGCTCCATTACAATTTCCCGCCGTTCTCCGTTGGTGAAGTTGCACCTTTCAGAGGCCCGAGTAGAAGGGAAATCGGGCACGGGAACCTTGCTGAAAGAGCATTGAAAAATTTGATACCGTCGGAGGAGGAATTCCCTTATACAATAAGGGTCGTCTCGGACATCCTTGAGTCAAACGGTTCATCGTCAATGGCGACCGTTTGTTCAGGCACGCTTGCCTTGATGGATGGTGGAATTCCTTTGAAAAAACATGTCGCTGGGATTGCGATGGGGCTTGTAAAGGAAGGGGAAGAAGTTGCGATTCTGACCGATATACTTGGGAATGAAGATCGGCTTGGTGATATGGATTTCAAAGTTGCTGGAACAAGGGATGGAATAACGGCATTTCAAATGGATATAAAGATAAGCGGAATAAGCTATGAGATTTTTGAGCGTGCCCTTGAACAAGCAAAAGAAGCGAGGATGAAAATTCTTGATATACTTGAAAAAACAATCCCAGGGCCAAGACCTGAGATATCACCCTATGCACCGCGACTTATCACTACGAGGATTCCCGTTGAGATGATTGGATGGGTTATAGGTCCAGCTGGGAAAAACATCAAAATGATGAAGCAAGAATTTGGTGCTGAGGTTTTCATAGAAGATGATGGGCTTGTTTGGATAAGTGGTCCAAATAAGGAATCTTGCGAAAGGGCAAAACAAATGGTTGAACAACTGGCAGAGGTTCCTGAAGTTGGAAAAGTTTACAAAGGCATCGTTAAGAAAATAGCTGATTTCGGGGCTTTTGTTGAAATTTTACCGGGGAAAATTGGACTTCTTCATATCTCCGAAATTGACCACAGGAGAATTGAAAAAGTATCTGATGTCTTGAAGGTTGGAGATGAAGTTGAGGTGCAAATATTGACGATTGATGATATGGGGAGATTTACTTTGAGCAGGAAATCGCTCATTCCAAAGGTGGAACAAGGAAAACCACAGCAAACATCTCGTCCGCAAGAAACCTCTCAAACACGCCCGCAAAAAACGAGAAGATAGAATCTGTGGGTTTTAAATGCCCACAGGTTTCTTTCGCTTTTTATGTTAAGAAAATCGCAATTGTTTTTTAATTGTTAAATTTTTATATTTTCACCTGCTGAAAGTTTAAAAACAAATCAAGATTATAGATGGAAAATTCCATTCTTGAGCTTAAGATAATCGCCACAAAAATTCGCATTGACATCATAAAAATGTTAAATCTCGCTGGATCGGGTCATCCTGGTGGTTCTCTCTCATGTGTTGAAATACTTGTTGCTTTGTTCTGGGAGAAGATAAAGAGGACGCCTGAAAATGCTTTGGATCCGAACAGGGATAGATTTATTTTATCAAAGGGACATGGGGTGCCAGCTTTATATGCTGTTCTTGCCCATAGAGGTGTAATCCCTTATGATGAACTTTTTACTTTGAGAAAAATAAATTCCCGTCTTCAGGGTCATCCTTCGCGACTTGATCTTCCCTATGTTGAAGCGTCAACTGGTTCACTTGGTCAGGGCTTGTCAATAGCTCAGGGGATTGCGCTTGCTGGGAAGATTGACAATAGAAGTTATAGGGTTTATTGTCTCCTTGGTGATGGCGAAATGCAGGAGGGTCAGGTTTGGGAAGCGATAATGTCCGCACCGAAATTTAAACTTGATAATCTTTGTGCGATAGTTGATTACAACAAGGGTCAAATTGATGGATATGTTAGAGATGTGATGGACATTGAACCGCTTGTTGAAAAATTAAGGGCTTTTAATTGGAATGTCATTGAAATTGACGGTCATGATTTTGAACGGATTTTAGCTGCTTTTGACGAAGCTGAACTTGTTAAAGGTAAACCAACTTTTATAGTTGCCCACACGATAAAAGGTAAAGGTGTCTCTTTTATGGAGGACAATCACGAATGGCATGGGAAAGCACCGAATGATGAAGAAACAAAACTTGCTCTTGCTGAACTTGAAGCGCAATTGAATGAGCTTTTATCACAAAAGGTGGAGGTGAAATAATGCCAGCAAAAGCAACGAGGGTTTCATTTGGGGAAGCACTTGAGGAACTTGGCGAAAAAATTCCAGACATCGTCGTTCTTGACGCCGATCTTTCAAAATCAACAATGTCAATAAAATTTGCCAAAAAGTTCCCCGATAGATTCTTTGAGATGGGGATAGCTGAACAAAATATGATTGGGACAGCAGCTGGACTTGCACTTGCTGGTAAAATCCCATTCGCTTGTAGCTTTGCTTGTTTTTTAATCGGAAGATATGAGACCATAAGAATCTCAGTTGCTTATACTAATGCGAATGTTAAACTTGTGGGAACACATGCTGGAATTGGAATAGGGGAGGATGGCTATAGTCAGATGGGGCTTGAAGATATCGCTTTGATGAGGGCTCTTCCGAACATTGCTGTGGTTCAACCCTGTGATGATGTTGAAACGAAGCAAGCAGTTGAATATATCGCAAAACATCAAGGTCCTGTTTTTTTAAGGTTAACACGACAAGCGTTGGAGGATGTAAATCCTCCAAATTACAAGTTTAACTTCGGTAAAGGTGTCATTTTAAAGGATGGGAAAGATGCGACTATCTTTGCCACAGGCGGAGTTGTTTTTAACTCTTTGATCGCCTCGGAAATCCTTGAAAAAGATGGCATAAGCGTTCGCGTCGTGAATATACATACAATCAAGCCAATAGATGAAGAATTGGTTGTGAAGTGCGCCGTTGAGACGAAGAATATCATCACAGTTGAAGACCATAACATTGTCGGTGGGCTTGGTTCTGCGGTTATGGAGGTTTTATCTGAAAATTATCCTGTTAAAGTTAAAAGGATCGGGATAAAGAAATTCGGTGAGTCAGGGAGCCCAAAAGCATTGTACGAAAAATACGGACTTGATCCAAATGGGATTGCTAGAGTTGTAAGGGAATTCTTGAAGTAATTTAAATTTTTACAATGAAGGATTTTTTAAAGGACTTAAACAAAGAACAGAGGGAAGCGGTTAAGTGGATAAATGGACCCGTTTTGATACTTGCTGGACCTGGTAGTGGTAAAACGAGGGTTTTGACTTATAAAATCGCGTATTTGTTGTCTCTTGGTGTTAAGCCATATGAAATTCTCGCCCTCACCTTCACTAATAAGGCAGCAAATGAGATGAAAGAAAGGGCGTTTAATCTTGTCGGTGATCCGGCGAAAAATGTCACGATTGGGACATTTCATTCTGTTTTTGCGAAGTTTTTAAGAGTTGAAGCTGAAAAACTTGGCTACACGAAAAACTTTACAATCTACGACCAAGATGATAGCTTGAGTTTGATAAAAAATCTCATTAAAGAGCTTAACTTCTCGGAGGATAGCATAAACGCTGGGATAGTTCAAAGTAAGATAAGCAATGCAAAAAATGCTTTGATCACTCCAGATGGTTACCTTTCCATGGCTGACAATCAATTTGAACTTAAAGTTGCTCACATATATAAAGCATATCAAACTGCGCTTTTCCAGAGGAACGCTATGGATTTTGATGATTTGCTTGTGAAGGCGGTTGAACTTTTCGTCAATTTTCAAGATGTCCTTGAAAAATATCAGTCAAGGTTTAAGTATATACTTGTTGATGAATATCAAGATACTAACAGGGTTCAATACATTTTGTTGAAGATGCTAGCTCAAAAACACAGAAACCTTTGTGTTATCGGAGATGACGCTCAAAGCATTTATTCGTGGCGTGGAGCTGAAATAAGAAATATCCTTGACTTTAAAAGCGATTTCCCCGATTGTAAAATTTTTAAGCTTGAGCAAAACTATCGTTCAACTAAGAAGATACTGCGTGCCGCTGACTTCGTAATAAAAAATAACACGGAACAGATATTGAAAAATTTATGGACGGATAATAACGAGGGGGAACCGATAGTTGTTGTTGAATGTAAAGATGAGAGGGATGAAGCTGAAAGAGTTGTTCATTTCATAAAAGAGGAGATCAGAAAGAACAAATATAATCTTCGTGATTTTGTTATCCTCTACAGGACGAACGCACAATCCCGTTCCTTTGAAGATGAATTAAGAAGAGAGAGATTGCCGTATACGATCGTTGGTAGCATTGCATTTTATAAACGAAAGGAGATAAAGGATATCCTTGCTTATCTGAGGTTGATCGTTAATCCAAAGGATGATGAAAGTTTTCTTAGGATAATTAACTTCCCGAGTCGTGGTATTGGCGAGGCGACGATTGATCGTGTGAGGGCGTTTGCAAGCGTTAAAGGGATATCACTTTTTGAAGCTATTTCAAGGTCAAATTCTATACCCGGGCTCACCGACAGAGCACGGAAAAATCTCTTTAATTTTTATCTTCTCATTCAAAAATACATTGACTTGAAAGATAAAATAAGTGCTGGTGAACTTTCAAGAGCTCTAATTGATGACCTCGGTTTAATACGACTTTACAAGGAAGACGGGGGTCCAGAGGCGCTCCAAAGGATTGAGAACATAGAAGAGCTTCTCTCTGCTATAACGGAGTTTTCAAATGAGAACCCTGAAAAAAATGCGCTTGAAAAATTTCTTGAGGAAGTTTCACTGATAAGCGATATTGATACTTGGGAAAATAAGAGAGATACAATTACTTTGATGACTTTGCATAGCGCAAAGGGACTTGAGTTTCCGGTTGTTTTTATAACAGGTCTTGAGGAGGGTCTTTTCCCAATTGCGAACGCAATTTACAACAAGAGGGAACTTGAAGAAGAAAGGCGTCTTTTTTATGTGGGTATCACTCGCGCAATGAAAAAACTTTATCTGACTTACGCTAAGTCAAGAATGAAAGCGGGAAATGTAATGTATCAGAGGAAATCAAGATTTCTTGATGAAATCCCAATTGAGCTCGTCCTTTATCATAGCGCTAAAGATGAAGCGAGGAAAGCGAAGAAGAAAGAAGATTTTAAACAGGATTACAACTTTACGGTCGGTTCGGTCGTCTTTCACGAGGTTTTTGGAATTGGAAGGATTGTAGATCTATCGGGAAATGGTGATAAAGCAAGCGCTGTTGTTGATTTTGAAAATTTCGGACGAAAGCTTCTGCTTTTAAAATATGCAAATTTGAAACCCGTTAAATTCTAAAATGTCAAAGAAGGAAGAAAAACTTCCCGTTCTTGGGGACACGAAGATAACCAAACTTTTATGTTCAAAAATTGAAGTTAAAGACGGATACAATGTCCTTGTGGCAAGTGTTAATTTAAGGAAAAGTTTGATTTACATAGCCAAAAACTTTGATTGCAATGTCTTCGGAATAAATGAAGTTCCCCAGATCGTCATAGAAGCGAAGGGTGAAATAATTGAAGCAGGTCTTGATGACAAAGTTAGCGTCAAAATTATGAGTCCATTGAACCTTGATTTTAAAGATGAAAGTTTTGACGCAATTATTACAGAGGGAATTCTGAGCCAGTATAAGAAAAGTAAAATTTTAAAAGAGTTCTTCAGGGTTCTTAAGCAAAACTCAACGATCGGGATTGCTGATTTCTATTGGAAAAAAACGCCCGTTCCAACTTATGTAAGAGATGCTTGGTATATTGAAGAAGGTAGCATTGAGACGCTTGATGAGAAGATAAGTAAATTGGAGAAATATGGATTTAAAGCTTTTTATGTCAAAGATATAAGCTCTGAGTTGAGGGATTACTACTCAAAGTTCAAGAAGATAATAATTAACTCTTTGAAAGAACGAGAGTTTTCAAAACAGGAATTTAAAGAATTGAAAAAGTATAAGCATGAGGTAAGTGTTTTTCTTGATCAAGGGGGAGATAAGTGGATGGGTTATGTTGCAATCTGTGCAAGGAAAGTCGGTAGTTGATTTTGTCCTCCTTTTTGATTATAATTGAGAAAACTAACACTTCAAATTGCCATCTGACATGAAGAAGTTTATCTTCTTTGTGAAAGCAGGAATTATAGTTTTAATCACCATACCGATGGCGATAATTACTTTTTTGCTTCTCCCGTTTAATTACAAGGGTAAAATTTATCATTTTATGGCGAGGATTTGGTCGGAGCTTGTACTTTGGATTTTTAATGTGAAGGTGGAAGTTGTTGGTAAGGAAAATGTTGAATTCGGGAAGAATTACATTTACATTTCAAATCATGCAAGCGCGATGGATATACCTGCTTTGATCCATGGGATACCGGATCAGATAAGATTTCTCGCAAAGCAAGAATTGGGGAAAATTCCTCTCTGGGGTTGGCTTTTGAAATATGGCGGTTATATTCTCATTGACAGGAGAAATCCAAAAAGGGCTATGCGTAGTGTCCAAAGAGCTATTGAAAAGATAAAAAGTGGTGTTTCTGTTCTCGTCTTCGCAGAAGGAACGAGAAGCACTGACGGTAAGCTTCTCCCGTTTAAGCGAGGTGGTTTTATGCTTGCCATAAGAGCAAAAACTCCTATCGTCCCAGTTACAATAATCGGAAGTCATAAAATTATGAAAAAGCATAAACTTGAGATAAATCCCGGCACAATAAAAATACTTCTTGATAAACCAATTTCAGTTGATGAATTTGAAGGTAGGGAAGGAGAGGAAAAACTTATGGAATTAACTAGGGATGTGATAAATAGGAATCTCTTTGAAAAACAAAGCGAGGGTTGAAAATGCCCGTAACGATCAAAGATGTTGAATATATAGCAAATCTCGCACGACTTGAATTTAAAGAGGAGGAAAAAGAAAAATTCACGGAGCAATTCAACAAGATACTTGAGTATATTGATAAGTTAAACGAGCTTGACACAGAGAATGTTGAACCACTTTATCATGTGATTGACTTAAAGAATGTTTTTCGGGAGGATGAAGTTAAACCAAGTTATCCGAGGGAGGAGATTTTGAAAAACGCCCCTTCAAGAACTGAATTTTTCTTTAAGGTCCCGAAGGTTATCCCGGTTGAACAGAAGGTTAAAGAAGATAGCGAAGAAACTTAAACCATGGTAAAAGTCATTGGTGTGATTCCTGCAAGATATTCTTCAACGAGATTTCCGGGGAAGCCACTGGTTGATATTCTCGGAAAGCCGATGATTCAATGGGTTTATGAGAATGCTATGGATTCAAAACTTTTGGATTTTTTAATCGTTGCGACAGATGATGAGAGGATTTACAATGTCGTTAAAAGTTTTGGAGGTAATGTTATTATGACACCAAGCGACATAAAGACCGGAACGGATAGGGTTGCATATGTTTTGAATGAATTTGATGCTGATATTGTGGCAAACATTCAAGGAGATGAACCATTATTGACATCAGAAATGATAGACCGAACTATTGAACCATTTTTAAACGGTGAGAAAGTTGATATTTCAACTTTGGCTGTTAAGATCAACGATGTTGATTTAATTTTTAACCCGAATGTTGTTAAAGTGGTTTTTGACAAGGAAAAAATCGCTTTATACTTTTCAAGAAGTCCCATCCCCTTTTGCCGTGATGCCAAAAATGAGCAGGATTGGCTAAAGCTTGGCAATTTCTATAAACATATAGGTCTTTATGTTTATTCAAGGGAAGCACTTTTAAGGTTTGTCTCTTTAAGGGGGTCATCGCTTGAGGAAATTGAAAAGCTTGAACAATTGCGGGCACTTGAAAATGGTTTTAGGATAAAAGTTGTGATAAGTGAAAGCGATACAATTGGTGTTGATACACCCGAAGATGTTGAGAGGATCATAACGTTTTTGAAAAATAAAAAAATTGGTTTCAAAAGATGAGCGATAAAAAAACGAAATATATCTTTGTTACCGGTGGTGTTGTATCATCGCTCGGTAAAGGAATTGCGTGCGCCTCACTTGGACTTTTGCTTAAAGCAAGGGGTTTAAAAGTTACAATTCAAAAATTTGACCCTTATATAAATGTTGATGCCGGGACGATGAACCCTTATCAACACGGAGAGGTCTATGTAACAGATGACGGCGCTGAAACCGACCTTGACCTTGGACATTACGAGAGGTTTCTTGATGTTAATATGTCAAGGTTGAATAACACCACAACGGGACAGATTTATTATGAAGTGATAATGAGGGAGAGGAGGGGCGATTACCTTGGAGCTACGGTTCAAGTTGTACCTCATATAACGAATGAAATAAAACGAAGAATTACTCTTCTTACCAAGGAAGATGATTATGATGTTATAATAACTGAGATCGGTGGAACAGTTGGTGATATTGAGGGTTTACCTTTTCTTGAGGCGATAAGACAATTCATGCTTCAGGTTGGGAAACAGAACGCAATAAATATACATGTCACGCTTGTCCCATTTATAAAGTCGGCTGGCGAGTTGAAAACGAAACCAACTCAACACAGCGTTAAGACATTGCTTGAAATCGGAATACAACCGGATATTTTGATTTGCAGAACTGAGAGACCATTGACGAGGGAAATAAAGGAAAAGATCGCTTTATTTACAAATGTTGAGCCAGAAGCGGTCATTCAAGGAATTGATGTTGAGTCAATTTATGAGGTACCGCTAATTTTTTATGAAGAGGGGTTAGATGATATAGTTCTCAAAAAACTTGACATTAAAGCAAGAGAGCCCGATCTTACAGAGTGGATAAAGTTTGTTGAAAAGGTAAAAAATCCGAAAGAAAAAGTTGAAATTGCTGTTTGCGGTAAATATACCGAGTTGAGGGATGCATATAAAAGCATAATAGAAGCATTCGTTCATGCTGGGGCGGAAAATGAGTGTAAAGTTGAAATAAAGTGGGTTAAAGCTGAGGAAATAGAAGTCTATGGCGCGGAAAGATTTTTAAACGATGTGGATGGTTTGTTAATCCCCGGTGGATTTGGCGAGCGCGGGATTGAGGGGAAGATAAAGGCAATTCAATATGCTCGTGAAAACCTCATTCCTTTCTTTGGGATTTGCCTTGGGATGCAATGCGCTGTAATTGAGTTCGCCAGAAATGTCTGTGGTTTAAAATCGGCAAACAGCACCGAATTTAATCCATCAACACCATATCCAGTTATTGATTTGATGCCGGAACAAATCGGGATTCAAACTAAAGGTGGAACAATGCGACTTGGTGCGTATTCAGCTGTCTTAAAACCTGGGACAAAAGCGTTTCTTGCTTATGGAACTGATAAGATAAGCGAAAGGCATAGACATCGCTATGAGCTCAACAATAAATTTAGAGATGTTCTAGAATCACATGGAATGGTTTTCAGTGGCCTTTCAGAGGATGAGGTGCTTGTTGAGATAATTGAACTTCCGCAACATCCTTGGTTTGTTGGTGTTCAATTTCATCCAGAGTTGAAATCAAGAGCGACAAAACCACACCCCCTCTTTCGGGACTTCGTCAAGTCAGCTTTGGAGTACCGGAAAAGAAGAGAAAAGTATCTCTCAGAAAGAAAAATAGCCCTGAGTGATTCTTTGAATAATGCGAAAATTAGGTCCTGAGATAGAAGCAACTCTAAAAAGAGTTTTTAAGTCAAGCGAAAAATCAATTGAACAAGTTGGTAAAATCTTTGACGATTTTATCAAATCAACTTTAGACCTTGCTCTTGCTGAAGAATTTCTTAAAAATTTCACCCTTTCCATAAGACATTCCCCAAATCCAGAACAAAGTTTGAAAAATTTCCTTCGTTTTGTTGAGAACTCGTTCAATAAGGCATCCCTTTATAAAGACCTTGTCAAGTATCCGCAGATGATGAAAATTTTGTTGACGATCTTCGGATATTCTCAATACTTTGCGGACATACTCGTCCGGGACCCTGAACTTTTCCAATGGCTTATGTATTCAGATACGATTGATAAATTTAAATCAAAACATGAACACAAGCGAGAAATATCTTCACTTTTAAGTTACACGACTTTATCAAGTAAGTTAAACGCTTTGAGGAGATATAAAAGAAGGGAAATTTTACGAATCGGGGTACGTGATATATTCGGGGTTACGAGCTTTGAAGAAACTGTTCAATCTCTTTCAGATCTTGCTGAAGCGATCATTGAAACCTGTCTTGATCTTGCAATTGAGCATTTAAGGAAAAAATTTTCCTCTTTTCCTGAAACAGAGTTCGTTTTAATTGCCTTGGGTAAACTTGGGGGGAAGGAGCTAAATTACAGCTCGGATGTTGATTTGATTTTTGTTTACAATCAGGATGGTGAATTGATGACAAATAAAGGGATTTTGTCGCATTATGAGATTTTCAATCATCTTGTCTCTGTATTTATAAATTTTCTTTCGGAGAAAACCGAAGAAGGAGCACTTTATAGAGTTGATTTTAGATTGCGACCCGAGGGGAGCGCTGGCTCACTTGCGAAGTCACTCCTTGGTTATCTAACTTATTACGAGATTTACGGTAAGGTCTGGGAAAGGCAGATGCTTATAAAGGCAAGACCAATTGCTGGGGATGTTAAGTTTGGCTTAAAATTTCTTCAAATGCTTGACCATTTTATTTACCCTAAATCTTTCGTTGAAGACCCGGTTGAAGAAATCACAAGGTTGAAAGCTAAGATTGAAGCAACTTCAAAAAATGAATACGATGTAAAACTTCGCCCTGGTGGAATAAGAGATATTGAATTTATAATTCAATCACTTCAGCTCTTAAACGCCGGTAATTTCCCACAATTAAAGGAAGCCAATACTTTATCGGCGATAGATAAACTTGCTCATTTTGGGTTTTTAAACGAGAAAGATGCGAAAATTTTAAGGGAAAATTATATTTATTTCAGACGAATTGAACATCTTATTCAATTTTCGCAAAACATTCAAACTCACACGATTTCAACCGATCCGGATACATTAACTTGGCTTGCGAAGGCAATGAGAAATTATGAAAAAACTAAAGATGCTCTGTCTTTTCCAGAATCTTACGCTCCCGATTGGAAAATTTTCAAAAGAGAACTTGATGAAAGATTTGAACAAGTTAGGCAAATTTATAATAAAATTTTTCCCGTTGATGTAAAACCGGGTTTTTTAATCATGGAGCTAATTGGAGATGAGACCTCGGCGGAGAACTTCAAGAAATTTTTACTGGATTTAAATTTTAGGGATTTAGAAAGGGCTTCGCGAAACATTGAATTTTTGGCAAAGGGGAAGCTAATAACGGGAGAGAGAATCTTTACTTCGGCTGAGGAAAATGAATTTCAAAAAATCGCACCTATTCTCCTTAATGAAATTTCAAAAACAATTTCACCAGATGTGACGCTTGAAAATTTTAGAAAAATCGCAGAAGGATTCAAATATTCAAAGTTATTTTACGAGTTGATTCAGGAAAATGACATCAGAAGGGTTTTAGTTAATATATCCCAATACAGCGCCAGATTTTCAAATTTGCTTTCAATTAAAAACCATCTTTTGGAACAATTACTTTCTGAGGGAAATTTAAGCAGTAAGAGAAATTCAAGCGAGATTTTTGAGTTTTTTAGAAGGGGGGAGGAAGTGAATCTTTTTGATTTTAAATTTGCCAATGAACTGCGACTTTTCGTTTTGAACATTGATAGATTAATTGACATTTACAAACTCCTGTATGAACTTACAAATCAAGCTGACTTGATCGTAAGTTATGTGTTTGAGGATTTTTTGGGTAGAGAATTTAGTGAGGACATCGTTATATTTGGGCTTGGAAAGTATGGCTCTGCTGAGATGAACTTTGATTCCGATATTGATATGGTCATTTTAACGATGAAAGGAATTGGACAGGAGAAATTGCGTGAGATTTCTTCAAGATGTGAAAAATTCATTAAAAAATTGGCGGAGGTAGAAATTGAAAAACTATATCAGGTTGACTTGCGATTACGACCTGAAGGAAGGAACGCTCCGATGATTGTTAAGTTTGATTATTTTGAAAATTATCTTTTTAAAAGGGCGGAATTTTGGGAATTGATGGCTTTTACAAGGTTTAGATACATCTGTGGGAACAAAAAATTAGCTGAGGAGGCATTATCGCTTTATTATGACAGGATTGCAAATGTTAAGTTTACAAAGTCACTTGTTGATTCTCTCGTTAAAATTAGAAAGAAGATGGAGGAGATGGCAAAGGGCGAAATTGACATCAAGGTTGGTGCTGGTGGGCTTGTTGATGTTGAATTTATCGCACAAATTTTGCAGTTGAAACACTTTAAAGAATTGGGTGAGATTGAATCACATACCGTAAAGGCGCTTTTGAAACTCTCTGAATTGAGAATTATAAATGAAGATGAATGTAAAACTTTGACTTCAAATTATGAGTTTTATCGGGAAATTGAGAAATTTTTAAGGGTTTCTTTGTGGAGGAAGTCAAATTCAATCCCGGGACCAGGTGAGGCACAAAATCTTGAATATCTTTCACTTTGTCTTGGATATAGATTTCCAGATGAATTCGTTGACTCAATTAAAAGTCGTATGCAAAAGACAAGGAGAATTTTTGAAGATATGATTAACAGATTCATTCGCCGATAATTTTTATGACAACCCTTTTTCTTCTTTGACCGTCAAATTCCGCATAAAATACTTGTTGCCAGGGTCCGAAATCAAGGCGTCCGTCGGTGACGGGTATAATGACCTCGTGATGTATGAGCAAGCTTTTCAGATGGGCGTCGGCGTTTGTTTCGCCAGTTCTGTGATGTTTATAGTTTGGATTGAAAGGGGCGAGTTTTTCAAGCCATTCCGTTAGGTCCTCAATCAAACCATCTTCGTCATCGTTTACAAAAACACCAGCGGTGACATGCATTGCGGAAACAAGACAGAATCCTTCCTTTATTCCGCTTTTCCTTAAAGCCTCGTTTACCTTATCTGTGATGTTAATTATCTCACGCTTATTTTTCGTGTTGAATGTCAAATACTCGGTGTATGATTTCATAGCATGGTCTCAAATTTTGTTTTAATTGATGGATAAAAGTTTAAATTCAAACGGTTCAAGTTTAAAGTTTGTGAAATCATCAACTCTCATCACAAAATTTTTTCCTTCAAAAACATCGTAAAACTTTACCGTCCCGTTGATGATTTTCTTTTTAAGCACATCATCAATTTTTAACTTCGTGGTGACTCCCCAATTTGAAAGATTCGCTATTACAAGGACTGTCTCATTATCAAATCTTCTCCAAAAGGCGTAAACTTTATCATCGTTTGTTGTTATCGCTTTAATCATTTCACCTCTTCGCAATGCAAGTGAGTTTTTCCTAAAATTAAACAATTTTTTGTAAAACGCATAAAACTTCTTTCCCCTTTCATCTGATGTGTCTTTTTTAATCGTCTGTTTTTCAAAAAGCGAGATGTTTGTTGTATCTCCGTATTCTTGACCGTTGTAAATTAAAGGGACACCCGGGATAGTAGCAGTTATAAGAGCGGAAACAAGAGCGCCATTCTCACCGAAGTATCTAACAGCTCTTGGCTTATCGTGATTTTCATTGAAACGTAACCTGATTGAACCTTTTGGAAATTTATACATCTCGCTTTGAAGAACCGCATCAAGCACCGATGGTAGATGTCCCTTTCTTACGATTCTTGCAAGCGCATCGTAAACATTCCAGCTATATGTTAAATCAAACGCTTTTAGATGTTGTTCTGGTAAACTCCCCTCAGCAAGCATTAGGATTGGTTTAATTTTGTCAAGTTCATCTCTTGCTTCATTCCAAAAGTCAATCGGAACAAGTTCAGCAACATCGCAACGGTAGCCATCAATATCAAACTTCTCAATCCAGTATTTCATCATTTTTATCATATACTTTCTGAGCTCTGGATTATCATAGTTTAAATCCGCTACATCTGTCCAATCAGAATTTGGTGGGATGATATCGCCATTTTCATCTTTCACATACCAATCGGGATGTTCTTTTATTAGATTGTTGTCCCAAGAAGTATGATTGATCACAAGGTCAATTATGACTTTTATCCCGTTTTGATGCGCTGTTTTGATTAGTGATTTAAAATCATCCTCTGTCCCATAATCTGGATTGATTTGGAAGTAATCTCTTATTGAATATGGGCTACCATAGGTTCCTTTTCTTTTGATTTCACCGATTGGATGTATTGGCATAAGCCAAATGACACTTATTCCGAGATCTTTTAGGCGTGGTATCTCTTTTTCAATCGCTTTGAAGTTTCCCTCTGGTGAAAAAGCTCTTGGGAAAATTTCATATATAACGGCATCTTTAACCCAATCGGGGGAAGTTCTCGCTTTTTTGTAATAAAATTCTCCTTTTAACAGCTCCTCAACCTTTGAGTATTCAACTATTTTAACTGGTTTATAAATCCCACCTGGACCACCTTGATCAATCACCATTACGACGATTTCATTGATGCCTTGCTTTAAAAATTTCGTGATGTCAAAGTAAAATTCATCGCTATAGCCACGGTGCTCCCCGACAAATTCTCCATTTAACCAAACTCCACAATCGTCGTCAACCCCGGAGAAAAAGATTGCATATTTTTTACTTTTATCAATTTTCTCAATTCTAAAACTTTTGTAATACCAGGCAATTCCATCATACTTTGAAAAATTTGCGTATCTTTCCCAAAATCCTGGGACTTCAATCTCTGTCCAGTCGGTTCTATCAAAGTTAGAAGAATACCAAAGCTGTTCAAGCCCTTTGTCTTCGGGGTCAATTTTGAATAGCCATTTTCCATCAAGTTCAACAAGCATTTTCATATCAGATGTGTATTTTAGGGACGAGCAAGAGATAGGGAAAATTAAAAGCAAGATATAGAGAAATTTTTTCATAGGTTTATTTTATCGCTATCATTTTTCTTATTTCAAAACCACGTTGCGTTTGAAGTTTGTAGAGATAGATTCCGCTCGTTATATCGCTATTTTTTACATTGTTCAGATTAAATGTGACTTCGTGTCTTCCGGCGCTTTGAAATCCGTCAACGAGTACGGCTATTTCTCTTCCAACTATATCGTACACGGTGAGCCGTACATAAGTATCATTGAAGAGGTCGTAAATGATTTTTGTCTCAGCATTAAATGGGTTCGGGAAGTTTCCAATTATTTCAAAATCCTTTTTTAAGCCGAGCCCTATTTTAACTTCGTCCGAGTATTCGTAACTTCCATCTTTGTTGACTCGTTTTACTCTGTAATAGTAGAGAACATTGTCTTCCGCAAGGGTTTCGGTATATGAATATCTCTTTTGGTTTGAAGAGGCGATTTCAAAAATTTGTTTATAAGTTTCATCGTCTCTTTTTCTTTCAAGTATGAACTTTTCAATGAACGATGGGTTATCAACTTCCCAATTTACAACGATATTGTTGGATTTTATCTCTGCGGTGATTTTGACACCAGATGAGTAAATGGGCGCTGTTGATTCAACAAGTTTAACCCCATTTGACTCTAAACCTGAAAAATTACCAATCGGAGTTGTTGTTTTGTCATCAAACTTAAGCAGGAAGGAGACATCGCTGTCAAGTTTCACATAATATTGGGAGAGTTTGCTTATCATATCAGGTCTTGATGTTTTGTAAAGCACGACCTCGTCAATAAGACCGTATTCAATTTTAACGCTCGGTCTGTTAAGTTCAAACATTTTTAAATTTGGTATGAAAATCTCTTCTGCTTTTACGCCATCAATGAAGAACTCAAGCGTGTTTTTTATCGGGTCGGCATTGATTATAAAATTATGCCAAGTGCCATCGCTTATAAATTTCGGGACATCAATTTCAAACTTTCCAATTGAATTTTTAATCGCAAATGTCAACCTGCCAAATTTAATTCCGACATTTATAAAACTTTTATCAGGGGTTGATGTCATTGAAATCACATTAGCCCTCATTCCCGTGGTTTTAAGCCAAAATGAAAGTGTGAAACCGTTTTTAATGCTTTCATTGAGCGTAAATTTTATGTAGCCATTTTTATCAAATCTAGCGCAAAATCCAGAAATCCTATCAGCGTTTGGCTTTACTTTTATGTTTGCTTGGTTTTCAAAGATTGAAGTTTCCTTTTTCGTCAAGTTGGAAGAAAGATTGATCGGGATTAATTTCAACTTAAAATCACCTGATGAGCTTGGATTTAAAATAAAGGCGTAGATTCGCATTGTTGATGAGTGATTGCCAATGTCAACGAATGCGGAAAATTTTTCATCAAGATGGTTTTTCAGGTCAAGTTTTTCAATTATTTCGTTTGTGGCTGGTTGAAGGTTAAAAATTGAATCGTCAAGTGAAAGAGCTTCCATTGGGTTTAAATCACCTTCAATTGACATTATGATTAAAATCGTATCAAGTGGATTTGCGTAAAGTCCGAACATCGCTGAAAATTTTTCTCCTTTGACAACTTCATCGGGGCATTGGATAAAAGATATTCGCTGTGAGAGGGAAAATGAAGTAATAAGAAATAACAAGGCAATGATCAAGCGAATTCGCATTGAACTTTTATCATCATCCATAGGCGAATTTTAAATTTTGTTATCTCATCTTTTTCAAAAATTCAAGTCGTTCTTTCAATTTTGAAGCTGGGACTAAAAGTTTATCTTTTCCGAAGATCGCTTCCTCTCTGTTTGTGAAGACAAGTTCGTATTCGTCGCTCATAACGATTGCTTCTTCGGGGCAGACCTCTTCACATAAACCACAATAGATACAGCGCAACATATTTATCTCAAATTTTTTCGGGTATCTTTCTTTGTCAAGTTCAGTTTCTCCAGCGACCACTTCAATTGCAAGTGCAGGGCAAACCCGGGCACAGAGACCACAAGCAACGCACCTTTCAACGCCTGTTTCATCGTTATATACAAGAACGGGACGACCGCGAAAAGATGAAGGTGGTTTCCATTTAACATCCGGATATTCAAAAGTAAATTTCGGCTTGAAAATTTGACGAAATGTTATGGTTAAACCCTTGAAGATTTCAGGTAAATAAAGTCGTTCAAGAAGGTTAAGATTTGACCTTCGTTTTATTTTTGCTTTTCCATCTATTTTTTGTTCCATGGTTATTTTTGTTGACTTTGTTTTATAGCAAAATTTTGACAAGACCGGTTACAAGAACATTTAAAAGTGCAAGTGGGAGTAAAACTTGCCATCCAAGTCGCATCAGTTGATCGTATCTGAATCTTGGCAATGTCCACCTTACAAGCATAAAGAGGAAAATTATGATTCCAGCTTTTGCGAAGAAAACAATTATTTGTAAAATAGCTGCAAGGTTGGGATTTAATCCAGAGTATATGTCAATAAACGGGAAATACCAACCGCCGAGGAAGAAAGCGGTCGTAAGCAAGCTTGCAGTTATGACATTTGTATACTCTGCTAAATAAAATGCGCCGAATTTCATCCCTGAATATTCAGTGTGATAGCCAGCGACAAGCTCAGGTTCTGCTTCGGGTAGATCAAATGGTAGACGGTTTGTTTCAGCAAAAGCTGAAACGAGGAAAATTATAAATCCAACCGGCTGATAAAAAATGTTCCAAACATTCGCTTGTGATTTTATTATTTCATCAATTCTAATTGAACCGCTGACTAGAACAACTCCAATAAGTGAAAGTCCAAGCGAAAGTTCGTAACTTATCATCTGCGCGGATGCTCTTAGGGCTCCAAGTAGCGAGTATTTGTTGTTTGACGACCAACCGCTCAAAGTAACTCCGTAGACACCCATAGAGCTTAATGCAAGTATGTAAAGAAAGCCAACATCCACATCAGCGACGATAAGTTTAATCTCTTTTCCGCCGATTACGATTTTTTCTCCGATGGGCAAAACGGCTATTAGGCTGTATGCGACGAAAAGTGAGATTATAGGAGCTATTGTGTGCAATGTTTTGTCTGCATTTGCGGGTATGATTTCCTCTTTGAAAAGTATTTTGATCAAGTCAGCAACAGGCTGAAAAAGCCCGAATGGACCAACACGATTAGGTCCAAGTCGGTCTTGGATAAAAGCAGAGATTCGCCTCTCAACATATGTTAAGATCGCAGCGACGGTCAAGAACAAGAGAATAAAAGCGATGGCTTTTAAGATGGCAATTAAAATTAATTCCATAAGTGCTTTCGTTTTTGATTTTTTAATCCTTTTTTATCATTGCGCCGTTTTTCAAGTTCTCGTAAGACAGTCCTCTAAATTCACGAACAACGGTGGTGATTTCCTCAAAGACGTCTTTTGCGGTTGTGTAAGTAAACTTCGCTCCAAGATTATTCGCTAATTCTGTGATGACTTTCCAAGATGGCTTAACATTTCTCCTTTCACCGCTTGCCCATCTGTCAAACGGTGTCCCAAAATTAAATAATCTTGCGTGTGCAAGTTCAGCCTTGTTTATTTCACCGGTGTTAGGTTTCGCCTCTCCGAATTTCCTCGGCTTGTAAAGCATATACGGTTCAATGTCCGATGGGAGAACGGCGATGTTAATTTTTTGAACCCTGCCTTCAAAGTTTGTGAAAGTTCCCTCTTTTTCGGCAAATGATGCGCTTGCGAAAACGACGCTCGCCTTTTCAACTGTCTTATTTTTATTTGTGGCGTGGACAATCACCTTGACCCCATCAAGTAGATTGTAAAGCTCATCATCAAGGACAATATCATCGTCCATGACATAGATAACTTTAAACTTTCGCTCTTTTAAACCATTCAAAATCGCATCAAGTCCATATCCATTTCCCGGTCGTATTCCAACAAGGTAAGCTCCAAGTGAGTTGGGAGTTTTGTCAGCCCTTATAAGGAAATTATCTTCGTCACCATCTTTAACATGCTTAATGAAGTCAATATATTTCGCTTTTAAAACTGTCTTGGCGAATTTCTGAAGGACGAAATTATCTTCATTCGTTGCGAATGGGGAACCAATGACGGCAATTTCATCAGGTTTTACATTTTTTAAAATTGACACCGCTTCAGATATGGCTGTTTCCCAATCAACTTCAATTAAATCGCCATTTCTGCGAACCATAGGAGATTTAATCCTGTCATCCGAGTTAACGGGGATATATGTAAATCTTCCATAATCACACATCCAGTATTTATTCACTTCCATATTTTGCCTTGGTGTGATTCTTAAAATTTGATTATTCCTGACCCAAAGATAAACATTGCAACCACGAGCGCAACCCGGACAAATGCTTTCAATCGCAGTCATATTCCAAGTTCTTTCCCTGAATCTGAAATCCCTTGAAGTTAAAGCTCCAACTGGACAGATGTCAATGATATTCATTGAATACGGATTGTCAAGTTTTTTCCCGGGGAAAGTTGTCAAAACAACTCTATCTCCTCTTTGAGTAAATGTCAATTGCGGGTCTTTCACGACCTCATCAAAAAATCTAACACATCTTGAGCACATTATACATCTTTCAACATCAAGGACTATGTTTGCGCCAAGAGGAACTCTCTTCGGTTTATGAACTTTTTCTTCATCAAATCTGCTGTGCCCAGGTCCATAGATATATGTATAGTTTTGAAGTTTGCACTCACCAGCCTCGTCGCATATCGGGCAGTCAAGCGGGTGATTTATAAGTATAAATTCAAGAACAGCTTGTCTTGCTTTTACGACTTTTTCACTTTTGGTATAAACGACCATTCCATCCGTGACCCTTGTGGCACAGGCGATGACTAACTTGGGCATTTTTTCAACCTCAACAAGACACATTCTACAATTTCCAGCTATTGACAAAGCGGGATGATAACAGAAATGCGGGATATCAATTCCAATTTCTTGAGCAGCTTGAAGTATTGTAAGTCCATCTTTTACTTCAACTGTTTTCCCATCTATTGTTATTTTGGCCATTTTCAAGGTTTTCTCTTTATTCTTAATCAAATTTGATCAAATCTTCAATTGGTGTATATTCAAGTCCGAAGGCATCAGCCACACCTTTGTGGGTGACTTTGCCCTCTATGATGTTAACACCTCTTCGCAATTCTTTGTTCTCCTTTATCGCAATTTCAAAACCTTTATCTGCAAGTTCAATTATATAAGGCAAGGTAGCATTTGTAAGAGCGATTGTTGATGTCTTTGGGACGGCTCCTGGCATATTTGCTACACCGTAATGGACAACGCCGTATTCAATGTAAACCGGGTCGTCGTGTGTTGTTGCTCTTATAGTTTCAATGCAACCGCCTTGGTCAACTGAGACATCAATTATAACTGCGCCCTCTTTCATCTGAGCAACCATTTCCTTAGTAACAAGTTTAGGTGCTTTTGCCCCAGGGATTAAAACCGCTCCAATTAAGACATCAGCACGCTTAACCGCTTTCAAAATGTTATATTCATTTGAAGCCATAGTTACTACATTTTTCGGCATTATATCGTCAAGATATCTCAATCTTTGCAAGTTCACATCAAGTATCGTAACCCTTGCACCAAGTCCAGCTGCAATTTTTGCTGCGTTTGTTCCAACGACACCACCTCCTATGATTGCAACATCTGCGGGTTCAACGCCTGGAACACCACCAAGTAAGATGCCACGCCCACCCATTGATTTTTCAAGATATTTTGCCCCCTCTTGCGGTGCCATTCTTCCCGCAATTTCACTCATCGGCTCAAGCAAAGGCAAGCTTCCATCATCTTTTTGAACCGTTTCATAAGCAATCGCAATGCATCCAGATTTAATAACCGCTTCAGTCAATTCACGACTTGCTGCAAAGTGAAAATATGTGAAAACTATCTGATCCCTTCTCAAAAGCTCGTACTCATATCCAATCGGCTCTTTGACTTTAACTATCATATCCGCCTTTGCGTAAATTTCCCTTGGGTCATCAACGATTTCCGCGCCAGCATCACGGTAAAGTTCATCGCTAAAGCCACTCCCAAGTCCAGCTCCTTTCTCAACAAGCACTGTGTGCCCATGAGCTCTCAGAATTGAAACACCCGCTGGTAAAAGTGCTACCCTGTTTTCCATCCTTTTAATTTCTTTTGGGACTCCTATTATCATGGTGTTTCTCCAAATTGTTTTTACTTGGATTGATTATTACTGTTGTAAATTTCTCCTCTTTCAAAATTTCTTGAGCCAAGCGTTGAACATCTTCTGGCTCAACCTTTTCAATCCTTTCTATTACTTCCTCAACTTCGGAATACTTCCCATTATAGACGAGCTCTATTTGTGCAAGGCGTTGCATCCTGTTTGACATGCTTTCAAGACCCATCAAAATTGAACTTTTAACCTGTGCCTTTGCCCTTTTTAGCTCCTCAGTTGAAATCCCATTTTCAACAATTGATCTAAACTCCCTAAAAATTATATCAAGCGTTCTATCAACATTTTTCTCATCCGAGGCGAAATAAACTCCAAAAATTCCCGAATCGTTGAACATTGAGTAAAATGAATAAATTGAATAAACAAGCCCATATTTTTCGCGGACATTTTGAAATAACCTTGAACTCATTCCATCTCCGAGCAATGTGTTAAGTAAAAGTACCTGATCCCTTCGTTCATCTTTCGCACCGTATGTCAAAACCCCCATACAAATGTGCGATTGACTTGATGGCTTTTCTATAACATACTTTTTAGGATTTGAAATCTTCGGCGCCTCTCTTGTTTTGTAAACTCCATTCTTTGACCTTGTGTCTCTGAAATACCTGAGCACAAGTTCAACTAAATCATCATGCCTTAAATTTCCAGCAGCTGAAATGACGATATTCTCAGCGGTGTAAAACTTGTTTAAATGATCAAATAGCTTTTCTCTCGTAAAACTTCCAACCGTTTCCCTCGTTCCAATGATAGGAAAACCTAAAGGATGCGGATATAAAAGTTGATATTCAAGAAGGTCACCGATATATTCTTCAAGGTCATCTTCTGTGTCATTTATTTCCTCGTAAACAACGAGTTTCTCTTTTTCTATTTCATTTTCTTCAAATGTTGGATTTTGAACCAAATCCGCTAAAACTTCAACTCCTTTTTCAAGCCATTCCCCCAAAATTCGGACATAAAAACAGGTATGTTCCTTCGTCGTGAAGGCATTCAAATAACCACCTATGTCCTCAACAAATTCAGCAATTTCTTGGGCGCTCCTTTTCCTTGTCCCCTTAAAAACCATGTGTTCTATGAAGTGCGTAATTCCATTGTCAGTTTCATTCTCATCTCTTGAGCCAACATCAACCCAAACACCAAGCGAAACACTTCGCACATGCGGAACTGACTCTGAAACAATTCTTATTCCATTTTCAAGAACGGTTCGGTTGTATAGTGAAACGATATCTAATTTTTCATCACCTTTGCTTGCTATCAACGGTTCCTTTCTTCTTTTTTCTTTTCAAAACACAGCTTTAGTTTTACAAAATATATCAAGTCATCTTCAAATAGTCAAGGAGATTTAAATGAACAAACCACTTTCGTCAAAAAGTTCTTCTTCCCTTTCCGGGGATGAAATTTTTGAGATTAAAACTAACAAAGCGACTATAAGTGCGATCGGCAAAATAACAAAAAGAAGGAAATTTATCACATTTCTCATTTAAAATCACCTAAATTTGTTTTTAAGAAAGTATACGCTTTGGTAAGGACATTTATGCTGTTTTTATGTTTCAAATACTTTAACGCCTCATCAAGCGTGACCCAGGCATAGTCCTCGTGTTCATAAGACAGACGAACATCTTTTTGTTGTGTCTTTGCAAGATAATAATTCACCGTTTTATAAATTAATTTCCCGTGCATTCGGTAGTAATAACCCACACTTTCTTTGAAACCACCGATAATTTCAATGTCTTTTATCCCCGTTTCTTCTTCAATCTCCCTTTTTACAGTTTCAATTTCACTTTCTCCTTTTTCAACATTTCCTTTTGGGAAATCCCAATGCCCGAGACCATACTTTAAGATCAAAAATTTCAACTGGCCATTCTCAACTCTGTAAATCACCGCTCCAGCTGAGTGTTCTCTTGTCAAGGTGACTTTTTCAAAATTGTTTTTCTTTTTAAATTTGTCAAAAAAACAATAAAATTCCAAAGTTGAAAAATCACTCAAGGATTCTTATAACGCGACTTCGCTTTATTGGTGATGTCGTTTTGACAACGCCAGTCATAAGAGCTGTTCGTGAGAAATTCCCGCACGCTTATATAGCATATCTTGCCGATAAAGACGCGATAACACTACTTGAGAACAATCCTTTCCTTGATGAGTTAATACCTCTTGATTTTAACTGGGGATTTTTTGAGCAGGTAAAATTTATTTCAAAATTACGGGCGAAAAAATTTGACCTTGTTATAGACCTTTTTGGAAACCCGAGAAGTGCAATTTTAAGCTTTCTAAGCGGTGCTGGGACAAGGATAGGTGGGGCGTTCGGCTGGAGAAAATTTTTATATACGCATCCAATTCCGAGAACAAATGAAAGGAAAAATGCCATTCAATTTCACCTTGATTATCTAAAACCCCTCGGAATTGATGCGAGAAATTTGAACCAGGAGCTCAAGACGGAGATTTTTTTAACACAAAGAGAAAAGGATTGGGCTTTAAATTATCTAAAAAGCAAGGGTGTTGATCTGAGCAAAAAAATTGTTGGGATTCACCCCGGGGCAACTTGGCCAGCGAAAATGTGGTTTAAAGAAAACTTCGCAAGCCTTGCTGATAAAATAACCTCAAAAACGGACGCCTCAGTTGTGATAACCCACTCAGAGAAAGAAACAAACCTTGCTTTGGAAGTTTATAACCTTACATTGAGAAAAAGAATTTACCTTCTTGACTCCCTCAACCTGAGAGAACTTGCTTCTGTATTATCTCATCTTGACCTTTATATCTCAAACGATTGTGGTCCGATGCACATTGCAGTGGCTGTGGGTACAAAAACGATAGGTATTTTCGGTCCAGGTGAAGAAGATATTTGGTTTCCTTATCCTGAAAGCATGGGGCACAAAGCATTAAGAGTTGATGTTGAATGTCATCCCTGCCATCTTAACTTTTGCAATAGGGAAGGGGAGAATTACATGAAATGTATGAAACTTTTAACTGTTGATATGGTTTTGAACGAAGCATTAAAAATAATGAGAAGGGGCTGAGGATTCAGCCCCTTGTTTTTATAAGACAAATTCAATGCCCGCCTCAATGGCTTTCCTGTTCATTTCATTTAATTCCCTCCTTTTGACGACGATGTCAAGCGCATCAAATACGCTTTCCTTGGTCAATATACCAGTGTATCCAATGTAAGCTCCAAGCATGACCATATTCGCTACTTTGGTTGAACCGATATCATCGGCAATTTTCGTAGCTGGGACAGGGATAATTTCAACATCTTCCCTTGATGGTTTAATGTCAATTAATGAATCATCGTAAAAGATGATACCACCGGTTTTAACCGTCGGCTCAAACTTTTCAAGTGATGGTCTGTTCATCGCAATTAAGACAGTTGGAATTGAAACAAGCGGGGAAGCGATTTCTGTTTCAGATATGTTGACATGACAATTCGCAGTTCCACCTCTCATTTCTGGTCCATACGAGGGCAACCAGGACACATGATATTCCTCAAGCATTCCAGCTTGCGCTAACATTAAGCCAAGAAGTAAAATACCTTGACCTCCAAATCCAGCGATTTTTATCTTCGGGTTTTTATACTTTTCTGTGATTACATTCCTTTTGTATTTTTTGGGTTGAACTATTGCACTATCAATACCAATGGCTTTTTTTATTTCCTCGGCGTTTAAAATTTTCCTTTCAAATTTCACTGGCTCAACCTTGTCCGAGATATCTTTGAAAACACCAAGCGGGAAATATTTAGTCATAACTTCATTTATCCATTTTTCCGCATCGGGTGGATTCATTCCCCAACCCGTCGGACAAGCTGAAAGCGCCTCAACGAAAGCAAAACCTTTACCCTCCATCTGAATTTGAATTGCTTTCCTAACGGCTTTTCTCGCCTTTGCCATGTTTTTAGCATCGGTCAAAGCAACTCTTTCAACATACACCGGTGCATCAAGCGTTGCTATGAGCTCAGCCATGCGAAGTGGATATCCCTCGTTACGAATGTCTCTGCCTCTTGGGGTTGTTGTCGTTTTCATGCCCGGCAATGTCGTTGGCGCCATTTGTCCGCCCGTCATCCCGTAAATTGCATTGTTAACAAAAAACACAGTTATATGCTCACCACGATTTGCTGCGTGTAAAATTTCATTCCCACCTATAGCTGCAAGATCTCCATCACCTTGATAACTTATAACAATACTATGTGGATGAACTCTTTTTATACCAGTTGCAACCGCAGGGGCTCTTCCATGCGCAACTTGAATATGCCCGGCATCAAAATAATAGTAAAGAAATACAGAACATCCAACAGGATTAATGAAAATGACACGATCTTGAACGCCGAAGTCCTCAATCGCTTCAGCGATAAGTTTGTGAAGCTTTCCGTGACCGCATCCCGGGCAGTAGTGTGTATTTATTTTATCTGCGTCGGGCTTTCTTTCAAATATGTTATAAAAAGTTGATGGCTTTTTTAAAATTGTCACCGCCATTTTCTCACCTCACTTTTGATGTTCAATTTCTTTTTCAATTTCAACAAATATAGTTTTAACCTGCTCAATTATTTCCTCAGCGGATGGGACCATCCCACCACACCTTCCGTAAAATTTAACTGGTCTCATCCCATCAAGGGCAAGCTTAACATCATCAACCATTTGCCCGGTGCTCAACTCAACAACTAAGAAAATCTGCGCTGTCTGGGCTAACTCGCGAATTTTTTTCTCGGGGAATGGGAACAAAGTTATCGGTCTTAATAGACCTACTTTATATCCTTCGCTTCTCATTATATCAACAACACTTTTTAAAATTCTTGACACTATACCATAACCAACCAAAATCAATTCGGCATCCTCAGTTTTATAATCTTCATATCTTACCTCTTCCCTTTTAATTCTCTCGTATTTTTCTTTCAATTTCAGATTGTGCTTTTCAAGGTCTTCAGGGGCAAGGTAAATTGATGTAATTAAATTATTCCGAGTTTCAGCCGTGCCATCAACACACCATGACTTGTCAATTTTCGGTATTTTCGGCTCAGGAAATTCAACCGGTTCTATCATTTGCCCGATGAATCCATCAGCAAGAACATAAACTGGATTTCTGTATTTTTCAGCCAAATCAAAGGCAAGATAAGTTAAATCACACATTTCTTGAACAGAATTTGGTGCAAGGACAATAACTTTGTAATTTCCATGTCCACCACCCTTGACAACTTGATAGTAATCCCCTTGCTCTGGAGCTATGTTTCCAAGTCCTGGTCCGCCTCTCATAATATCAACTATAACCATTGGCAGTTCAGCCCCAGCTGCATATGATATCCCTTCCTGCATGAGGCTAATGCCTGGGCTTGATGATGCTGTCATGGCTCTTATTCCACCGCTTGCTGCACCAAAGAGCATATTGATTGCAGCAACTTCACTTTCAGCTTGGATAAAGACGCCACCAACCTCTGGCATTAAAAGAGCAGCAGCTTCAGCTATTTCGCTTGCGGGCGTAATTGGATAACCGAAAAATGCCCTGCATCCAGCAAGTATTGCCCCTCTTACAACCGCCTCATTCCCTTTCATCAGTTGTTTTGCCATCTTCAAATTTCCTTTTTGTTTTCCTTCAACTGCTTTTAGCAGTCAAAACAAAAAAGGCGAGGTATATTTCACCTCGCCTTTAATTTAATGAGAAGATTTTTTCATCAACGACAGCGCCACGTTTATAAACTGTTATCGCCCCTGGTTCAGGGCAAGCGTAAAAACAAACCCCGCAACCAGTGCAACCATCCCCAACATATTCAGAGTAATGATAACCCCTTGAATTGAACTTATCTGAAATTTTCAAAACTTTCACTGGGCAAACCTCAATGCAAAGCGTGCAACCCTTACACTGTTCTTTTTCAATTTTAATAAATGCTTTTTCAAGTGTAATCGGCATCAATCCCTCCTGGTTGATTTTTAAATCCAAAGTTCAATCTCGTATTCCTTCTTGTGAGATAACTTTACATTTCCCTTGGCTTTGTTTAAAAGTTCCTTTATTCTCTCAACGCTCTCGGATATTTTATCAAGCTCCTCACCAGCAAGTTCAATGTAAATCTTCTTTTTCCCTTTGACATTCAAAGAATTTATGTGATTCCATATCTCATCCGTTCGCCTCTCTATCTCTGAAAGCTCACGAATCGCCTGGTTTATAAGTAGTATAATTTCCTCCTTTGATGTCCGCTTAAAGTAACTTCTGACCCTCTGAAACCTCTCCGAAAAGTTAATTCTTTTCATTATTAGCATCTCGTTTATTTGAATTTCATTTTAATTTAATTCCGATCAGATTAAATTGCAAACTCCGTGCCAGCGATAAATTTTGAAATAGGACTTGAAAAGGCGTAGTTTTCAAAGTGATTAGATGCAAAAACGCCACACGAATTATCCGATTGTGAAAAATTTTTACATTGAGGAATTTGATTAAACCATATCCTATCCCCCTTGAAAATTAATATCACTTGTTGTAAATTTACTAAAAAAGTTTTAAGAAAGGGAAATATGGCTGATAAAAGAATAGAAAGACAGGTGTTGCGTGTCCTTTCTACCGGACCAAAAACTTTTTGGGAGATTGTCAATCGCCAAGATGGGACTCTTAAGGAATTATACCAAACATTAAACAAATTAATGAAAGAAAACACAGTAAAAAGGGATGGCGAGTTTTTTTACCTTAATGGTCAAGCAGCGCTAAAAGTGTTTCCTGATCCGAGATGTGAAAATTGTCGTGGCGGAATTCAAATAAAAGGTGAGTATTTAAAAATTTTTGAGACATACAAAGAAATTGTAAAAAATAGACCTTTACCCTCAATTGAATTTGACCAAGGCTTCATTAGCGCTGAAGATGCTATAAGGAGAGCAATTTTTATGTATGAAAGAGGGGATGTTGAAGGGAAGTCAATCTTTATCCTCGGTGATGATGACCTTGTGAGCATTGCAATTGGATTGCTTGGTGTGGCAAAGAAAATAACAGTCCTTGAAATTGATAAGCGATTGACCGATTTCATCAACGATGTGAGCAAGAAATATAACCTTAACATCTCAACTATAACTCACGATGTCCTTGATTCTTTCCCAAGAAACGAGATGAATAAATATGATACATTTTTAACCGACCCGGTTGAGACATTGCATGGATTTATACTCTTCATTTATAGATGTCTTCAAGCATTGAAGAAGAAAAATTCAGCAGGGTATTTCGGCTTAACACATATTGAAGCAAACCTTGAAAAATGGTATCGCATACAAAAGTTTATACTTTCAACGGGGATGGTAATAACCGATATATTGCGTGATTTTTCATATTATCCAGAAGATGAAAATCAGTGGAACGAAAATTACCAGTATTATTTGATAAATAAAAAGTTGAAAATCGGACTGCCAAATGTTAATTGGTTCAGATCATCATTTTTCAGGGTTGAAGCTTATGACAAAATTAGATTAAGGAAATTACCGAGGTTAAAGTCGGCACATGAACTTTATGTTGATGATGAAGCATGGTGCACAGTTGAATATGAAACATGGGATTAAAAAGATCTGAAGCGGGAAAGCAATGGATATAAACAAGCTTTTTAGGGATGTTGGGAAAATTAAGGTCTTAGAGGGCATTATAAAAAGGGAAATAGAAAAGCTTGGAAGAACTTTGTATATTATGGAATTTTGTGGAGGACATACCCATGTCATAATGAGATACGGTATAGATGAACTTCTAAGTGATTATGTGAAATTCGTTCACGGCCCTGGATGTCCAGTATGTGTGCTTCCTATGAGTAGGGTGGATTTAGCCATAGAGTTAGCCAAGCAAAAAGATTTGATTCTTTGTACCTATGGGGATGTGATGAGGGTTCCGGGTTCAAACAAGGAAAGTTTACTTGTTTTGAAAGCAGAGGGATATAATATTAAAATGTTATACTCTTGTCTTGACGCTATAAAAATAGCTGAGAGAAATCCCGACAAACAAGTAGTTTTCTTTGCAATAGGTTTTGAGACGACAACACCACAGACAGCGCTCTTAATTTTGCAAGCAAATGAGAAGGGAGCTAAAAATCTTTCTGTGGTAAGCAATCATGTTATAACTCCTGCTGCAATACAACACATTCTCAATGCCCCAGAGATGAGGGAAATCGGTAAAGTAAAGATAGATGCCTTTATTGGTCCCGGTCATGTAAGCACGATAATAGGCACTAAACCTTATGAATATTTTGCGGAGGAATTCCTAAAACCTGTTGTTATTTCTGGATTTGAGCCATTAGATATAATGCAATCGGTTTTTATGATAGTTAAACAAATAGTAGAAAAGAGAGCTGAGGTTGAAATTCAATACAGTAGATTTGTATCAAAGGAAGGAAATTTAAAAGCTCAATTGTTGGTATCTAAGGTTTTTGAGTTAAGGAAGGAATTTGAATGGCGCGGTCTTGGTGTAGTTCCTTATAGTTCATTAAAAATAAGGAAAGAGTATTCTGATTTTGATGCTGAGAAGAGATTTCCTATTAATTTACCAAAATCCAGAGAACATCCCGCCTGCATATGTGCAAAAGTTATAAGAGGTGTGGCTTTGCCTACAGATTGTAAACTTTTTGGGAGGATTTGTAATCCGTTAAATCCTATTGGCTCATGTATGGTTTCTTCCGAGGGCACATGTGCAGCATACTATAATTATAAAGTAATGGAAAAAGTATGAGAATTCTTTTCTACTGCCACAGGTTTAATTCCTTGTCACAGCGGCTTTATTGTGAGCTTACAGAGAGGGGACATGAGGTTTCAATTGAATTAGATGTTCATCCAGATCTAATGATAGAAGCTGCGGAAATTTATAAACCTGATTTAGTAATCGTTCCTTTTTTGAAGAGAAAAGTTCCATCTGATGTCTTTAACCGTTTCCCGACCCTTATCATACATCCAGGACCTCCTGGGGATAGGGGTCCTTCAGCTTTGGATTGGGCTATATTTAGAGGTGAAACCCTTTGGGGTGTAACTCTACTTGAAGCAGTAGAAGAATATGATGCTGGGGATATCTGGGCTTATAGAACTTTCCCTTTAAGATTCTCTAAAAAATCCAGCATATATAGAAACGAGACAACCGAAGCAGCTGTGGAATGTGTCTTGGAAGTTTTAGAAACCTTTCCAGATGGTATAAGAAAATTCACCCCGAAAGATAAAATTTGGAATCCTTTGATGTCTGAAGAAACAAGACGGATAAACTGGGAATTGGATTCAACTAATGATATTTTAAGAAAAATTTATTCCGCAGATAGTCAACCGGGTGCTTTGGCAAAAATTTTAGATATGGAGTTTTATCTTTTTAACGCTTATCCTGAAGATTATTTTAAAGGGAAACCTGGAGATATTTTAGCCGTTAGGGATGAAGCAATTTGCATAGGGACAAAAGATGCTGCGATTTGGGTAACTCACTTGAGAAAGAAAGAGAAAAACTCTATCAAACTGCCAGCATTAAGAGTTATTGGAAATATGTTAAATCATGTGAAGGAGGAACCTATAAAACCTTGGGAAATAGTTGATTTTAGAACTTACAGGGAACTCATTTATGAGGAAAAAAATGAAATTGGGTTTATATTTTTTAATTTTTATAATGGAGCTATGTCAACTGAGCAATGCGAGCGACTCCTAGAGATTATAAAGTTTGCTAAAAAAAGACCAATTAAAGCTATTGTCCTTCTTGGACAGGAAGATTTCTTCTCAAACGGTATGAATTTAAACACCATAGAAAATGCGGAAAGTCCTGCGGATGAATCTTGGAGAAATATAAATGCCATTGACGATGTATGCGAAGAAATTTTACGAACCTTAGACAAACTAACTGTTGCCGGTTTGCAGGGGAATGCGGGTGCCGGTGGGGTTTACCTGGCTTTAACTTGTGATCTTATTTTTGCAAGGGAAGGAGTAATCCTTAATCCCCACTATAAGAACATAGGAAATCTTTACGGTTCTGAATTTTGGACTTACACATTGCCCAAAAGATTAGGTTGGGAAAAGGGAAGAGAAATAATGGGGAATAGAATGCCTATAAGTTCAAGGAGGGCTCTTGAATTAGGGTTAATAGATGGTGTTTTCGGTAAAACTCCGAAAGAGTTTAGAATTCTGCTTGTGGAAAAATTAACTAAAATTGTAAAAGCATCTGAATTTGAATCTTTCCTAAGAAAGAAAAGAGAAGAAAGATTGAGAGATGAAGCAATAAAACCGTTAACGCAGTATAGAAATGAAGAGTTGGAGATGATGAGGATAAATTTCTATGGCTTTGATACCAGCTATCATATAGCCCGTTACTATTTTGTGAGAAGAATTCCTCCTTTCAGAACCCCTCCATATCTTGCGATACATAGAAGGCTTGATTTTAAGCTTTAAACTGGGATCAACGGGGAAATTTTGGGGAGAAAGCGTTTTTCAATTTTTACTTTTAAGATTAGGTGTCCGTCGTCTTCATATTTAACATCAAGAACTTCCCCAAATTTATAAATAAGGGATATGGCATTTGAGTTAGAGGTTTGTTTTGAGCTAAGATTGAATTTAAGTTCAACTTCGACATAACGCTCATCTATCATTTGAGATATTTTATCCTTAAGCGCTTGTATATTGACCCCACGCGAGGCGGAAATGAAAACAGCATTTTTGTACTCATTTGATAATCTATAAATCATATCTCTGTTTTCAAGTTTGTCAATTTTGTTAAAAGCAATGATTGTAGGTTTATCAGATGTTTTCAACTCTGTCAATGTTTCTTCAACCACTCGTATTTGCTCTTTAAAATTTGGGGAAGAAATATCTACTACATGGATCAATATATCTGCTTCAACGATTTCATCAAGGGTTGATTTGAAGGAAGCGATAAGATGATGTGGAAGTTTTCTTATGAAACCAACTGTATCTGTAAGAAGAACTTTTCGCGTTGGAGAAAGTTTTACTATCCTTGTTGTAGCATCAAGCGTCGCAAAGAGTTTATCCTCAACATATACATCTGCATCAGATAAGGCATTTAAAAGGGTTGATTTGCCTGCGTTCGTATATCCGACAAGAGCAATTCTAAATATATCTTTTCTTCCTTTTCTTTGTTCCTTTCTTTGGTTGTCAAGTTCGTTTAACTTCCTTTTTAAAACCGCTATTTTCCTTTTGACGAGTCGTCTATCTGTTTCAAGTTTGGTTTCTCCCGGTCCTTTCGTTCCAATGCCACCGTATTGTTTTGATAGATGTCTCCATCTACCGGTCAACCTTGGTAGAAGATATTCAAGCTGTGCTAATTCGACTTGAATTTTCGCTGGGGCTGTTCTCGCATGCGATGCGAATATATCAAGTATTAAAGTTGTCCTATCTATGACCTTGCAGTTTATTATCCCTTCAAGGTTTCTCACTTGAACTCCTGAAAGTTCATCATCAAAAATCACTATGTCAATTTTTTCTTCTTCAACAATTTTTGCTATTTGCTCCGCCTTACCTTTACCGATAAAATAAGCAGGGTCTGGTCTTTCCCTTTCTTGATAAACACGGCAAACCACATCAGCGCCTGCGGTATCTGCGAGCAATTCAAGTTCGTCAAGATATTCTTCAACTTGTGTTCTTGTTTGATTTGGAAATATAACACCGACAATTATTGCTCTTTCTCGTTCTTTGGTATAATTAACCAACTTCTGGTTCTTGATCTTTTTTTAATAAATTTAAGCGGAATTTTGAAAACTTGAAAATTTCGGTTTGATTTATTATATTTATAACGCAAAACACCGCGGGGTGGAGCAGCTGGTAGCTCGTCGGGCTCATAACCCGAAGGTCGCGGGTTCAAATCCCGCCCCCGCAACAAAAATTTTTATAAACAAAGAAAAGTGGGAGATGCCGAATCTTAAATCTGCTGAACGCAGAATGAGGAAAGCTGAAAAACGCAGGAGGAGGAATCGCCATTACAAATCAACAATGAAAACTTTTATAAAAAAAGTGAAAAACGCAACTACACGAGAGGAGGCTGAAGCTGCACTTAAAAAAGTTTATTCCATCCTTGATAAACTTGTTGTAAAAGGAATAATCCACAAAAACAGAGCAGCATCTTACAAGTCAAAGCTCGCCCAGTTCGTTAATAGTTTGCCTTCCTCATCAACAAGCCAGTCATAAGGGTTTTAAAAGATGCGACATAGCTTTTGATGGCTATGTCGCTTTCATCCAACCTAATTGAAAAAGTGCATAAAATTTTTTAAATTGTTATTGCAAACTGAAAAAACAAAAACTTTCCAAAACATGGAAAGAAAAATAAGAGTCCTTATCGCCAAAGCAGGGCTTGATGGACATGATAGAGGGGCTAAAGTTGTAGCAGCTGCGCTTAGAGATGCAGGTATGGAGGTTATTTATACTGGATTAAGACAGACGCCCGAGATGATAGTTTCCGCAGCTATTCAAGAAGATGTTGATGTAATAGGGGTGAGCATATTAAGTGGTGCTCACATGACGATCTTTCCCAAGATAATAAAACTAATGAAAGAAAAAGGACTTGACGATGTTCTTTTACTTGCTGGTGGAATAATTCCAGACGAGGATATACCTAAACTTAAGGAAATGGGGGTTGCTGAGGTCTTTACACCTGGGACTCTTACGACGGAGATAGTTCAATTTATAAAAGAGTGGTTTGAGAAAAATAAAAAGCAAAAAGTGGCTTAACTTATCTCTTCCTTCAATTTTCTTGTGATGATTTCTACATTATCAAAGTTTATCCCATCATTTAAAGAGAAAATTTTTTTGAAATCATCTGGTTTGAAAAAAATTTCAAATCTTCTTGAGTATTCGTTCAACTTTGACAGATAATAAGCAACATTCTCATCCCTTCGGAAAGGATTCCATTCCTCTACAAGTTTGCAATTTTCAAACGACTTAACATCAGGGGTTGAACCTGTAATGTAATAGGTTATTTTATCACCGGGGCGGTAATTTTTCCCCCTTGATATCGCAAGCTCGTAACCAGCGCTTTTATTTCTCCTTCCAAGTTTAACCATTTCAATGTATCTTTCGGGTTTTTCCCTTAAAGTTTCAGTTTTTGCAAGTTCAAATATGTCAATTTTTCTTTCAGAGATTGCTTTAAAAAGAGATTTATAAAGCTCGTGAATTTTTTCTATCTCACCATTTAGTAAATATCTTATACACTCTGCGATATATTTTCTTGCAAACGGTTCCATACCGCGCGAGATTAAAGAAGCACCCTTAATTTCAATGTTTCCATCTTTATCAAGCAAGGCATAGTTTTTCTTTTTGTAGCTTAACATTTTTTTGTAAAATCCGTTGTAGACGAGATTTATCCCTTCTGGCAAAATTGATGAAACCTGTTTCACGAAATCCGGAGATTTTACCTCGGTTGAATACTCTTCCGGCGGAAGGAAATAAATGCCATCTGTATCGGCTTCAATGACCTTGCCACCGCGTTTTTTTATCTCCGCGATGAGATGTTTTAAAATATCCTGTCCAATTGAGGTTACTTTGTCCGCGCTTTCATAATCATTGAAAATAGCGCGACTATAGCCGAGATAACCGTAGAATGAGTTTATCAAAATTTTAAATGAGGATTGTATTGCGTCGTACTTCGCTTTTTCCTTAGGTGTTTCAGCTGTCTTCATTTTGTGCTTTGCTTCAATTCTCATTTTTGTCAAACCCTCAAGCATCTTCAAGAATACGCCAAGTTCATCTTTTTTAGGCGCAACTTTGAAGTTTATCATTATTGAAGGATAAAGGGATTCAATATCCGCGTGAACCACATTTTCAAAAATTCCCGTATAGAAAATGTCTGTATAACCGCCCGTTGTTTGAAAACCCACATCTGGTTTCGGAAGCGAATGTCTTTGACGAAGATATGCCCTTACAAGCATTGACTCTATTTTTGATGATGAACCTGATTTAATCACTTGCCAAAATGAAAATGGTAACATTTGTGTTAAATAAAAATAAGGTGGGGTGAGAAGCTCCGAAAGTTTTCTCGTTTCCTCCGCATCTTGAATTGCATATTTAATTAGCGTCTCGGGTTCATTTTCCCAATACCAGGAAACTCTTTCACCTGGAATGAAAATTCTATTGGCAGATGAAATACCGAAGTATCTTGAAACATATTTGAGCGAATAACTTTCCAGCTCTCTTTTAACAAAGTCATAGAGTTGGACAAGTATCAATGTATCAATTATATGCCTTCCGTATATTTCTATACCTGTAAAAACGGTTTCTTTATCATAGGTTATCGTCGCTACCTTCGGCTTGCTTTTATCCCTCCCAAGTGAAAGTTCAACCTCGTTTAACTCCGCTCTTTTGATAAGATAAGGAAGATCAAAATTTAAAATGTTATGCCCTTCAATTACATCAGGGTCCTTTTTTTGAATTATCTCAACGAGTTCTGATAACATTTGTTTTTCGTTTTTTCTTCTCCCGTCAATTATGTGTTTCCAACCACGGTTATCGCTAAGAGCAATTAAAACAATCCTGTCCTCAATCCTTTCGGGGTTGCTGAATCTATGCCTCGTGTATGTTTCAATGTCAAGTTGGATTCGGTATATATCGTTAAATTCCATACCTTTGAATAATGTTATGCCTGTCTGAAGTAAAAACTGATGAACTGGGTCGGGTCTTAAATAAATTATTTCTGCATCTGCGTATGTCTCCACTTTGACCATATGTCTTGCGCTGTAATTTCTCAATATAACTCTTACAGCATTCCACATGTCTGTTAAATCGTTAAAGGCGCAAACATATTGATAAAAGTTGTTACCTTTAAGTTTCTTCAACCAGAAATTTTTCCTGAAACCTTCAAGATAACTTTTATCGCTTATAAAAAAGAATGGATAAAAATTCCTTATCTCCTCCCTTACAAGGTTTCCTTCTCTAAAGTAAAGTTTGACTCTGGATTCATCAATCTGTTGAACCGCTACGATGTTTTTTTCGGTATTATGTCCGTAGATTAATTCGTCCATATCAACTTATTTCAATTTCAATTGTTCTTCTTCCTCTTGGAATTTGACTCTTTATCCCAGCTTTGGTGACAAGTCCACAGCCAAGCATTATCCCTGAGAATCTAACTGCGATATATTCACCGAGTTCAAAATTTCCATTGTAGTTTTTTAAGATTCCACCGTTAAGGAAAACCTTTACGTCATTTTCGTTTTCAAGGTCAATGACATTTTTATTAACATATGGCGCAAGAAGTTGAAGAGCACTTGTGGAGATCTTCCATCTTTCCTTTTTTACATGCTTTGCAAGTTTTATACCGAGTCGCTGGATTATTTGGTTTAAAAGGTGAGTTTTGAGGTTTCGGTTTATGGTTGAATCATCGTTTGAGAAGAAATTGATAAAATCAATTGAAGAAAACCAAATTTCATCTGCTTTTATGTGGAATGCGAATTTTTCCCATACACTTTCGTCTATACCGAATCTATTGCTCAGGAAATTTAGCACCGATCTAATTTCTTGATTTTTATATGTTAAAAGTTTGAATTTATCGGTTGTTCCCTTTTGAGAGGATAAAATTTTAAAATCGTTTAAGGCGGTTGTTCTCGTTACGGTTATGTCTGTTTTTCTTATTTTTGCGATGAAAAATCCCTCGGAATTAAATTTAAAAGGATAAATGCGGATAGTCTTTTTCAATCTTTCATCAAGTTGAACTTCGTTGTAAAATGTAATCCCTTCATCAAAGTCAATGTTTTTGAAACTTATCTCTTCAATTTCAATTGGAAATTTCTTCAATGCGTCTTCTATGACGAGTTCGTTTTCTTCAACGGTAAGGGTGCAAGTTGAATAGACGATGATCCCATTTGGTTTTGCTGCCTTTATAGCACTTGTCAGAAGTTGTTTTTGTTTATTGCTGAACCTTCTTACCTCGTTCTCACTCCACCAATTTAAAACTTCATTCGCTTTTGAAATTATCCCAAGCGCTGAGCATGGCACATCAACGAGAACTCTGTCAAAAATTTCAGGGAGGATGTTCCCAAATCTATTTCCATCTATTGATGTGACAGCAGTATTTAAAACCCCAAGTCGTTCAATGTTATGAACGAGGACTTTTAAACGGTCGGGGATAACATCGTTCGCAAAAATCACACCAGAATTTTTCATTAACTGGGCAATATGCGTTGCTTTTGAACCTGGGGCAGAGGCTATGTCAAGAATATATTCCCCGGGCTGAGGTGATAAAGCAATTGCTGGGAGCATAGATGATAAACTTTGAATGTAGAACAAGCCCGCAAAATGTTCAATCGTCTTTGAAATCGGCACTGGTTCCTCAAGCACTAGGAAAGCTCCTGGAACTAATTCAATTTCATTTAATTTAAATCCGATGTTTTCAAGACGAGTTTTTAATTCATCCGGTGAAATTTTTAATGTATTTGTTCTTAGGCAAAGGGGGGGACTTGATTTCAGCGATTTTATCATTTTTTCAGCTGAAATTGGGTCAAGGATTTTGAGAAGATAGTTTAGAATTTTCGTTCTCATAAATTCGTTAATGCAAAATGGGATTTTTTCTAAATATATGATTTTTGGAGATGGAAGGCAAAATTTACCTTTTGTTATTTTGATTGATTTTTAATGAAATTTTTCGTAAAATTAATTCAAGAAAAACATAAGTAACTTTTACAGATGAGCAAGGAAGCAAAATGGTTTTTGGGAATAATTGGTATAATTCTATCTCTGGCGGTGCTTTTAGTGGCACTGACTTTTTATACGCTTGTCTCATCTATGAAGATTGAAGTTGAAGAAGAAATTGACACTGGAAAGGATAAAGTTGCTTTGATCGAATTAAAAGGGGTTATTTTAAATTCGGAGGAGATTGTAAGGCAGATAAAAAAATACACGAAAAGTTCGTCTGTGAAGGCGATTGTGTTTTATGTTGATTCTCCAGGGGGTGGGGTTTCGGCAAGTGAGGAAATCTTTCAGGAATTAAAGAAGGCAAGGGAGAAAAAACCTGTAATTGTTTCTATGGGTTCTGTTGCTGCAAGTGGTGGTTATTATGTTTCTCTTGCTGGAAATAAAATAGTTGCAAACCCGGGGACTATAACAGGAAGTATTGGTGTGATAGCTCAATTTCCCAATTTTAAAAAGTTGCTTGATAAAATCGGCGTTGATTTTGAAATAGTGAAAAGTGGAAAGTTTAAGGATTCAGGGAATCCCTATCGTGGTTTAACCCCAGAAGAAAGAAAGTATTTTCAAAGTGTAATAAATGATGTTTACGAGCAGTTTGTTAACCATGTTGCAAATGAGCGGAAAATGAAGCGGGAGGATGTTTTGAAAATAGCTGATGGCAGGATTTTCACGGGCAAACAAGCTTTTGAACTTGGACTTGTTGATACACTTGGGACACTTGAAACTGCTATAAAAATCGCTGGGGAAATGGCTGGTATAAAAGGAGAGCCCAAAATTGTTAAAGAGAGAAAAAAGAAACTAGGGCTTCTTGATATACTTTTTGAGTCAAAAACTCTTGATGAGATAAAAGAAGCAATTTTAAATCAGCCGATTTTACAATATCGGTGTGAGTTTCTTCCGTAAAATTAAAAACAAAATTGAGATGAGAAATTGACGAAGACAGAGTTAGTTAAAATTTTAGCCGAAAGAATAGGACCTATAGTTTCAGTTGCTGATATTGAAAGGATAATTGATGGGGCTATTTCTATAATAATGGATTCTTTAAAAAGAGGCGATTATGTCCAGATTCGCGGATTTGGGACTTTTAGAGTTGTGAAACGAAAAGCACGAATTGCGAGAAATCCCAAAAAAGGTGAAATTGTCCCACTTGAGGACAGATACGTACCTGATTTTAAACCAACGAGGGAATTCAAACAGATGGTCATTGAAAGCTTGAGGCATAAAATTCTTGAGGAGAAGGGAATTCAAGGTTCGTCGTCTGGCTCAAGTGTAGAAGGGGAATCAAATGTTTAAAAAGTCAAGGAAATTTTTATCATGAGCGAAAAAATTTGTCCCGTTTGTGGTGTGACTTTGCCTGAACAAGCAAAGTTTTGCTATAATTGTGGTTCAAAGTTAGTTGAAGAGATCAAAGTTTTGGTTTGCGAAGTTTGCGGATATGAAAATGAAGTTGGAAGCAGGTATTGTATAAGTTGTGGTTCTATTTTGACCGGTGCATTGGAATCCACAGCTGAAAAAGAGAGCGGAAGAAGAATTGATATTGAATTTAAGCCATCCAAAGTTCAGGAGCATAAAAAAGAAAAAGAAGTTAAACAAAGAAAGCGGAAGAGATTTAAAGTTTCATCAACTCAGATTTTTTATGTTGGGCTTGCAGTTGTTTTCTTGGGACTAGTGGCTTATGGCGTTATGAGGAAGGAAAAGGAAAAAGCGGTGGATGTACATCAACTTCCTGAAATAAACTCTGAAATTATGGCTGAGATAAACAAATTGCGTGAGCGTGTTAATTCAAATCCAGATGATATGCAAGCGACATTGAAACTTGCAAATTTACTTCACGATGTCCATATCTTTGATCAAGCTGTTGAATACTACAGGAGATATCTTGAAAGAAATGAATCAGACCCAGATGCGAGGGTTGATATGGGAATTTGCCTTTTTGAGCTCGGCAGGGTTAATGAAGCTACAGCTGAGATGGAGAAGGCGTTATCTTATGCCCCAAACCATCAATTGGCGCTTTATAATCTTGGGGTTGTAAATCTCGCTATAGGAAATGTTGAAAAAGCGAGGGAATATTTTAAAAAATGCATTGATGTTAATCCGAATGCCGATGTTGCTCAAAAGGCAAAGAGGATGCTTGAGCAACATAAATTCTAAATAAAATTAATTTGGAGGTGGAAACTTATGCCTAACCTCAGGAAGAAGAGGAAAAAGAAGATGAACAAACATAAGTGGAAGAAGAGACGTCGGAAGATGAGGCATAAGAAGAAGATAAGATAATTTAATTTGGGCGGTTGCTATAAGGCAACCGCCACTTTTTATTTTTATTCGTTATTGCAAATTGAAAAACAAAAATTTCATTTAAATGCGAAAATTCATTTTTTCTTTAGTTACACTTTTTTTGATCTTTCAATTTGAGATTGAAAATGCTGATTCTTGGGGTTTTGATGCACACAAAAAGATCACTGAACTTGCAATTGATATAATTTTAAACCTTCAAAACGTAAAGGGTGTTGAGCAACAGAAGCTCAACTCACTTAAAAAGTTTCTTGAGGTGAACAAAGCAACCATAATTGAGAGATGCATTGAACCCGATTTGGTTAGAAATGAGCTTAAAGATGAGCAATTCAATCACTTTATTGATATTGATAGATATGGAAGTTATCCTTTTGGGGAATTACCTCGGGATAAAAGAAAAGCGATTGAGAAATTTGGATATGAAAATGTTCAGAAAAATGGTCTTTTACCATGGAGAATCGCTGAGGTGATGGATAGTTTAGGTGAGGCGATTTCAAAGCAGGACAATGAAAAAATGTTGAGATATTTTTCGTGGATTGCGCACTATGTTGAAGATGCACATCAACCTTTACATGTCACTGAAAATTACGACGGACAGTTGACAAATCAACCGGGAATTCACTCAAGGTTTGAAACTGAACTTGTGAAGTATATGATTTCCAAGAATGGGTTGAATTTTAATCCGAAGCGACTTGCGAGTGAGCTGGGTAATTTTGAACCGATCTCCGACAAAGTTAAATTTGCATTTGATATCGTCCTTGAAAGTTATAGATATATTGAGCCAATACTTGAGGCGGATAGATTTACAAAGGATAAAATACCGATTGAGAAACTCTATAGGATTGAAAAGCGAGATGGAAGGACGAGATATATCTATTCCGAAGATTATTATTCAATTATGAACGAGCGACTCGGTTCCCTTGTTCTTTCCAGAATGGAAAAATCAGCTGTTCGGCTTGCTTATATTTGGTTAAATGTTTGGATCAACTATTACAAATAAAATTTAAGTTAAAATGAAGAAAACGAAGAGAGTTAAGGCGCAGAGTAACAGAGTATATTTAAGTGAACGAGAAATACCTAAGAAATGGTATAATATAGTTTACGACTTGCCGGAGAAACCTAAACCTCCAATAAACCCTAAGACAGGTCAACCGGTATCAATTGACGAATTAAGTATAATCTTTGCGAAAAGTTTGATTGAGCAGGAAATAAGCGAAAGGCAATGGATAGAAATACCTGAGGAGGTTTTGAAGATATATCTATTATGGAGACCAACGCCACTTGTAAGAGCGCGAAATTTAGAGGAAGCGCTTGATACACCGGCTAGAATTTATTATAAGTATGAAGGTGTCAGTCCTTCGGGAAGTCATAAACCCAACACAGCTGTCGCTCAGGCATATTATAATAAACTTGAGGGGATAGAAGTTTTAACTACAGAAACTGGGGCTGGTCAATGGGGAAGTGCTCTCGCTTTTGCTTGTAATTACTTTGATTTGAAGTGTAAAATTTTTATGGTTAAAGCAAGTTATGAACAAAAGCCGTATAGAAAAGTTCTCATGCAAATGTGGGGTGCAGATGTGACGCCAAGTCCAAGCAATGAGACAGAAGTCGGTAAAAGAATTCTTGAAATGGATCCGAACTCGCCTGGTAGCCTTGGTATAGCTATAAGTGAAGCGATTGAAGTCGCAATTCAAGATGAAAAAAACCGATATTCGCTTGGAAGTGTTCTGAACCATGTTTTGTTGCACCAAACGATCATAGGGCTTGAGGCAAAAAAACAGCTTGAAAAAATTGATGAATATCCGACAATTATAATTGGTTGTGTTGGTGGTGGTTCAAATTTTGCAGGCATAAGTTTTCCTTTCTTGATGGATAAACTTTACGAAAAGAAAAAATCACTGCGAATCCTTGCGGTTGAACCCTCTGCTTGTCCAACGCTTACTAAGGGAATTTATAGTTACGATTACGGTGACACAAGTAAATTGACACCACTTTTACCGATGTATACGCTTGGTCATGATTTTATACCACCAAAAATTCATGCAGGTGGATTGAGGTATCACGGTATGAGTCCAATTGTAAGCAAGTTATATGCGGATGGTTTAATTGAAGCGAGAGCTTACACACAGAATGAGATTTTTGATGCTGCTTTAAAATTTGCACAAACTGAAGGAATTGTTCCAGCGCCTGAATCTGCTCATGCTATAAGAGCGGTAATTGATGAAGCGGTTAGGGCAAGGAAGGAAAACAAGGAAGAGGTGATTTTATTTAATCTTTCTGGTCATGGATTTTTTGATATGAGTGCATATCAAGATTACTTAAGTGGTGCGCTTGAAGATGTTGTTTTAACAGATGCCGAAATAGAGGAATTAACTCGTAAGTTAGCCGGTTACCCTCGTCCTTAATTTAAGAAAAATTAATTTCGTTATTGCAAGTTGATAAAAACAAGATTCGCACCAAGCCCAACAGGTCACTTACACATTGGAGGAGCAAGAACAGCAATTTTCAACTGGCTTTTTTCAAGAAAGAATAAAGGTGAATTTTATCTTAGAATTGAAGATACCGACAAGGAAAGGTCAAGTGAGGAAATGGTACAATCAATTGTAGATGGTTTAAAATGGCTTGGTGTTGATTGGGATGGTGATTTGTATTTTCAATCGCAACATATTGATGAACATGTCAAAGCTTGTTACGATTTGTTGAATCGTGGTCATGCCTATTTCTGCTACTGTAGTGAAGAAGAGCTTGAAATGAAGCGCAAAGAGGCGGAAGAGAAGAAAATTCCATACAAGTATGATAGAAAGTGCTTATACCTTACTGAGGCGGAAAAATTAAAGTTTGAAAAAGAGGGAAGAGCCAAGGTTATAAGGTTTAAAGTTCCCGACGGCGAAACAATTTTTAATGATGTCGTTCATGGAGAGATAAAATTTAAAAATTCGGAAATAGATGATTTTATAATTTTGAGATCAGATGGAACACCTGTTTATAATATGGCTGTTGTTGTTGATGACCACAATATGGGAATTACTCATGTCATCAGAGGTGATGATCATATTTCAAATACCCCGAAGCAGATTTTAATTTATCAGGCACTTGGTTGGGATATACCTGTTTTTGCGCATGTGCCCTTGATTTTGGGACCCGATAAAAAAAGGTTAAGCAAAAGGCACGGAGCAACTGCTGTTATTGAGTATAGGGAGAGAGGATTTCTCCCCGAAGCAATGTTCAATTTTCTTTGCTTGCTTGGTTGGTCGCCCGGTGATAACCGTGAAATAATGAGCGTAGAGGAAATCATTGAGGCATTTGACATTTCAAGAATTCAAAAGAAAAGCGCTATATTTGATCAAGCTAAACTTGAATGGATGAACAGTGAATATATCAGGAGGAAGGATAATTTTGAATTATTGAAACTTTTGAAACCGTTCATTCAAAAGTATGGCTATGAAGTTGAAAGTGAGGATTATCTTCTCAAAGTTATAAGTTTAATGAAGAGTAGGGTTAAGGTTTTGGAGGATTTTGTAACTTTCGGAAGATATTTCTTTGAAGACCCGCTTCAATATGATGAGGAAGGGTTAAAAAAATACTGGAAAGAGAATACAGCAGAGATACTTGAAAGTTTTATTGAGAGGTTGGAAAACTTAGAAGATTACAACGCAATTGAAATTGAGAAGAGACTAAGGGCTTTAGCTATGGAGAAAAACATAAAAACTGCTGAATTAATCCATCCGATACGGCTTGCTATTACTGGGATGAAAGTAAGTCCTGGGCTTTTTGAAGTTATGGAAGTTCTTGGGAAGAATACGGTTATGAGAAGAATAAAAAAATTTGTGGAGAAATTTAAAAATTAACAGGGGAGCTTTAATGATACTTCCAATATATCTTTATGGCGATCCAATTTTTAAGAAGCCGGCTCAAAAAGTTAAGTGGGTGGACGAGAAATTCATTGATACGCTTAAAGATATGTTTGAAACGATGACAGTTGCTGACGGAATTGGGCTTGCAGCGACGCAAGTTGGGATTCCTTTTTCTTTTGCTGTAATTGATGTTTCAGTTTATGAGGAGTATAAAGATTTTAAAAGAATGGTTATAATTAACCCGGAAATTGTTCATTCTGACGGTGAAGATGTAATGGAAGAGGGATGTTTGAGCATCCCGGGAATAAGAGCCGAGATAATAAGACCTGCGAAAGTTGTCTTGCGTTATCAGGACATTGATATGAAGGTAAACGAAATTGAATGTGAAGGTTTGCTTGCAAGAGTCGTTCAGCATGAAGTTGATCATCTTTACGGGAAATTCTTTATTGATTATCTTTCTCCAGTGAGGTTGAAGACATTAAAGCCGAAATTAACTAAGATACGAAGAGGCAATGTGAAGGCACATTATCCAGTGGTTGTTCCGGGGACAAAGAAGGTTATTTTTCCTGAAGTTGAGGCAACAAGTAGAAGACAAAGCAGTGATTAAAAAGAAGAAATTGTATCGCTTCAATGAGAATAATCTTTATGGGAACTCCTGAATTTGCAATTCCATCTTTGGAAGTTCTTTTAAAAAACGGATATGAGATATGCGCGGTTGTGACTGCACCGGATGAGCCGAAGGGTCGTGGATATAAGCTTTCCCCACCCCCCGTTAAGGTTTTTGCTTTGCAGAACAATTTGAAAGTTCTTCAACCTCAAAATTTGAAAGATCCAAATTTCATAAACGAGATTAAAAAAATATCTCCCGATTTAATAGTCGTTGTTGCTTTCAGGATACTCCCAAAGGAGGTTTTTTCAATTCCACCACTTGGGACAATTAATGTTCATGCTTCACTTTTGCCGAAGTATAGGGGAGCAGCACCTATAAACTGGGCAATAATCAACGGGGAGAAAGAAACAGGTGTGACGACATTTTTTATAGATGAGAAAGTTGACGCTGGGAATATCATCCTTCAAAAGAAAATTGAGATAGGACAGGATGAGACGGCTGGAGAACTTCACGATAAACTTGCAAAACTTGGAGCAGAAGCATTGCTTGAGACCGTGAAAATTATTCAAACAGGGAAAGTTCAAACAGTTAAACAGGATGAATCGCTCGCAACACCAGCTCCAAAAATCAAGAAGGAAATGTGCCAAATAAATTGGACTGAAATGAAAGCAGAACATGTTCATAATTTCGTTCGTGGGCTTTCTCCTAATCCCGGTGCTTTTACATTTTTAAATGGGAAAATTTTAAAAATATACAGGACAAAACTCGTTGAAAAAACATCTGAAGCTGCCGATTTGAAACCAGGGCAAATAATAGTTGATGGAGATTCAATATTTGCTGTCTGTTCGGATTTAAAGCTGGTTCAAATACTTGAGATTCAAATTGAGGGAAAGAAAAAATTAAAAAGCGAGGAATTTTTGAGAGGTTATAAACTAAAAACAGGGGACAATTTTGAAGTTATTGAAATAAATGAACTCAGAAAAATTTTGAAGAGGGAGTGATGATATGCTCAGTTTGTGGTGTTAAAAATTCAAAATTTGACGTTAAGTGCCGAAATTGTTCTGCTTTCCTTCAAAGTCCAGTGAGGGTTTTAAATTTCTTTGAAATTTTATATTTGCTTTTCTCCAGCCCAAAGATCGCTTTTCATAAGATTATGATCTCCGAGAGAAAAAATTTTGTAGTTTTACTTGTCTATCTTTCTGGCGTGTATTTGTCAATTGATATATTTTACTTGCTTCATGCTGGGGAAAAGTTTGACAATTTGATCTCTTTGATATTTATTATTTTCGCTATCGGGTCAGTTATTGGGTTAATCTTTATTTTCTGTATCTCACTTGTATTAAAGTTGTTCTTTAAATTCGGGGATGAAAAACCTAATTTTAAATCACTTTTTGCGCTTTTATCATATATAACTGCGCCGATGTCCATATCAATTGCATTTCTTCTGCCAGCAAAACTTTCTGTATTCGGAATTTACTATTTTACAGAGACACCAAAACCTTACGATCTAAAACCGATCCCGTTCTATATTTTTGCCTTGATTGATTTAATCTTGAAACTTTACTCGTTATCGCTTTTATTTATAGCGGTAAATTACATAGCGGAAAGTTTACCAAAGACGGTTCTCTTTATGGTTTTAACTTCAATTTGTATGGTCGTTTTATTAAATTTATTAACAGAGGCAGTAAAATTGCTTCTCTTTTATTGAGATATAAAAGCACATTTTAAAAATCAAAATTGGGAGAAAAATGAAGAAAAAAATCAACGCAGTTCAGTTTGGTTTAGGTCCAATAGGACAACTTTGCGCTAAAACAATTTTACAAAAGCATAGTGAAAGGATCAATCTCGTTGGTGCTGTTGATATTGATCCATCAAAGGTCGGAAAAGAACTGGGCGAACTTCTTGGGATTGATAAGACGGGGATTGAAGTTGAAAGCGATATTAAAAACATATTGAAGAAAAAAAAGGTTGATTTGGTTTTTCACACTACCACATCTTTTATGAGCGATGTCAGAAAGCAACTTATTGATTTGATAAAGTTAAAGTTGAACATAGTTTCGTCAACCGAGGAATTGTTTTTCCCGAGGTATAGAAACCGTGAGATTGCAGAGGAAATTGACAATCTTGCGAAAAAATTTAAAGTTAGAGTACTTGGCACTGGTGTAAATCCGGGTTTCGTTATGGATGTTTTACCCTCTGTTTTAACACAGGTCTGCACGAGCGTTAAAAGAATAAGGGTTGAAAGAGTTGTAAATGCGTCAAAAAGGCGTTTGCCACTTCAACTTAAAATTGGAGCTGGGCTGAAGGTAAGCGAATTCAAAGAAAAAAAGGCAACGGGTAGATTTGGTCACATTGGACTTGTGGAATCGCTCCAGTTTCTTGCTTATGTTCTTAACATTCAACTTGATGAGATTAAAGAGGAGCTTGATCCAATTGTAACCTATAAAAACTTGCGAACGGATTACCTAACAATTCAGAAAGGAAGGGTTGCTGGCATACATCATAGAGCTATCGGCTTTAAGGATGGGAATGAGGTTATAGAGCTTGATTTAAAGATGTTCATTGGAGATCACAGAGATTATGACGCAGTTTACATAGATGGTGAACCACCGATAAAGATGAAAATTTTAAATGGTGTTTTTGGTGATACAGCGACAGTTGGAAGTTTAATAAATTGCGGATATTTAATTTTCAATGCCAAACCAGGGTTGTTGACCATGGCAGATATTGGTTTGCCACATGGATTTTTTAGTCAAAAATAAATTTAGGATTTTAAGTTGGCGTACGAGTTTGTTCTATCAAAATGGTTTAAACTTGGAAATGAGCTGAAAACTCACATAGTTTTAAATCCTTATGCAGGGAGATGGAGGGGTGCTAAATTATACCAAAAAATCCTCCAGTATGCGAGGGCGATAAAATATCTTGAAAGATTTCAACTGACCACGGCGCCGGGTGAGGCGATTCAAATAGCAAAGGAGACGAAGGCAGAGCTTATCGTAGCAGCCGGAGGCGATGGAACAGTAAATGAAGTTGTCAATGGCATTCTTCAAAGTGGATCTGAAAAACTTCTTGGGGTTATTCCAATTGGTTCTGGTAATGATTTCGCCAAGATGTTAAATTTGAAACCGTTTAAAATCAAGATGGCAATTGAATCCTTAAGAAGGAAAACAACGATTACATCTGATGTTGGTTTGATTGAATTTTTAAGAAATGACGGGACATCCGGAAGTAGGTTTTTTATAAATGGAGTTGGGATTGGGTTTGATGCAATGGCTGCCGATGAAAGCCGAAAGATAAAACATCTTCGCGGGATTCCGCTTTATACTCTCGCTCTTTTGAAGACACTCGCAAAGTATAAAGCACCTGAGATGAACATCAAGATTGATGGGAAGAACATATCGGGGCGGATTTTCCTTGTAGCTATCGGCAATGGGAAGTCTGCCGGAGGTGGCTTTCTTTTGACGCCAGATGCGAGAATAAATGATGAAGTTTTTGATGTTTGTTTGGTGAATGATCTTCCCATTTTTAGGGTTCTTCAGGTATTGCCAACCGTTTTGAAAGGAAAACATACCAAATATCCAGAAGTGACAATGATGAAAGCAAGAGAGATTGAAATAAAGTCCGACTCCGATCTTGTTCTTCACGCAGATGGTGAAATACTTGGAACTAATTTAAGATGGATTAGAATTTCAATTATTCCAAAAGCCGTTGAAGTGATATCAAATATGCAAAGTTAAAATGGAAAACGAATTTAAAGATTTCAAAGCTGGATACGTTGCAATCGTAGGTGAACCAAATGTAGGGAAATCAACCCTGCTTAACACTTTGCTTCAACATAAGATATCAATTGTGACACCTAAACCGCAGACGACAAGGCATAAGATAATTGGAATAATGACAGGTGAGAACTATCAAATTGTCTTCCTTGATACACCTGGTTTGATAAAACCGAGGTACTTGCTTCAAGAGGTAATGATGAGATATGCAGAGTCAGCGCTTAATGACGCTGATATAATTCTTTTTATGGTTGATGTCAAAAAGGTGAAAACTAACGAAGCTGTAACGAAAACCTTGCCGTTTGAAATTTTAAAGCGCTATGCTGATCAAAAACCCATAATACTTGTCATAAACAAAGTTGATTTGGTCAATAAACTTGAGGTTCTTCCGATAATTGATTTTTTTAGCAAAGTTTTCCCATTCAAAGAGATCGTTCCAATTTCAGCGTTAAAGGGTCAAAATATAGATGAATTGAAAAAGGTTTTGCTTCAATACCTGCCAAATCATCCACCATTTTATCCACCCGATATGGTAACTGAACATCCAGAAAGATTTTTCGTGGCTGAGATAATTCGTGAGAAAATTTTTCAGATCTTTAGACAAGAAATACCATATTCAACCACTGTTTCAATAGTTGAGTTTAGAGAAGCAAAAGAAGAAGGGGAGCGTGATTATATTCGGGCTGAAATATATGTTGAGAAGGAATCACAAAAGGGGATTATAATTGGGAAAGATGGACAAATGCTTAAAAAGGTTGGAACGCTTGCCAGGGAAGAAATTGAATGGTTTCTCGGGCGTCCAGTTTATCTTGACCTCTATGTTAAAGCAAGGAAGAAATGGCGTGATAGTAAAGCGTGGCTAAAGAGATTGGGATATACAGTTGACTAAAAAAGGAAATTTTAAAATGCCTAAAATAAAGCCATTTAGAGGCATCTCTTATAACAAAAGTTTGCCAATTGAAAAAGTTGTAGCACCGCCATACGATGTGATAAGCGAAAAGGAAAGAGACGAGCTTTATGAATTGCATGAGTTCAATGTCATAAGGTTGATTTTGAACAGAGACGCTGATAGATATGAAAGAGCCAAAAAAATTTTTGATGATTGGTTAAAAAATAATGTGTTGGTTGAGCAAAATGAAGAGGCGATTTACATCTACGAGCAAAAATTTGAAGTTGACGGGGAGCTTTACAAAAGGGTTGGGATTATATGCTTGATGAAGCTTGAGGAGTTCGGCAAGGGTAACATTTTCCCACATGAGAAAACCTTCCCGAAACCAAAAGAAGATAGATTTAACCTTTTGAAATCAACCAACGCGCAATTTGACCATATCTTTGGAATTTACTCCGACCCACAATTCAAACTTGAAAAATTAATTGATGAGTTCAAGCCAAGCTCGCCACTTTTCAATTTTGAATTTCCATCTGGGGGTAAGGTGTGGCATTATCTTTATGATATAAAAAATGCGGAATTTTTTGAAAAAGTCGGCGAAATTTTTGAAAATTTACAGATTTTCATCGCTGACGGTCATCATAGATATGAAACGGGCTTGATGTTCAGGGATTATATCGCTTCTCTTCATGGGGGGAATTACCCGAGTTCGTATGACTATATCTTGACATATTTAACAAACATGGAGGCAGAAGGTCTTGTTATCCTGCCAACGCATAGGATAATTTCAAATGTGGACAAAGTTGAGCTCAGACATAAATTCAACTCCGAGAAAATTTCAGCACAATTTGAGATAATTAAAATTAATTCAAGCCAAGATTTCAAAAAACACTTTCCTCTTAAAAACTTCCGGAAGGGAGTTTTTGGAGTTTGTCTTGATCGGGATGATTTTTTAATTTTGAAAATAAAAGACAAGGATATGATAAACTCAATTTTGCCTGATCATTTGCCCGAGCCGGTCAAATTGCTTGATGTGACGATTCTCCACGAATTCATTTTTAATTTGCTTGGGTTAAATACCTCGGAAATTAAACTTAGCTATACCCACAATTTAGATGAAGCGCTTAAACTTTCGGAGGAAGTTGATAAAGTTGCCTTTATTTTAAATCCACCGAGTATAAATGATGTCAAGAATGTTTCTCTTTCAGGAGCAACGATGCCTCAAAAATCAACATATTTTTACCCCAAAATTTTGTCAGGAATAGTAATGAGGAGATTTTAAACTCAATGAAAAGGAAGATCTTAAAGCTGATAGAGACAAATAAAGCCCTTTCTAAGTCAAGGATTCCGGGGATTGATTATACAATAAACCCGTATTTTGGGTGTGAATTTGGTTGCTCATATTGCTATGCGGATTTTATGTCACGTTTTTCAAAATTTCGCAAGGTTTTCCCAGATGACATTGAATGGGGCGACTTTGTTGGCGTTAAGATAAACATCGTTGAAAGGTTGGAAATTGAATTGAAAAAAATTCTCGCAAAAAGTTCATTGCTTGGGGAACAAGAATTTAACATTTGGTTTAGTATAATGACCGATCCGTATCAATTTGCCGAAAAGAAATTTTTATTGACAAGAAGATGCCTTGAGGTTTTGCTTAAATACAGCGGTAAAGGATTTAAATTAAATGTTGGGGTCTTAACGCGCTCACCCCTTGTGTTAAGGGATATTGATTTGTTTAAACAATTCATCGGAGAGAAAAGTATTGAAATTGGAATTTCAATCACGACGGACAATGATAACATTAGGAAAATTTTTGAGCCAGAAGCTCCGACGATAAGAAGTCGCATTAAAACGCTTGAAAAATTAAAGGAAAACAACTTAAAGACATTTGCTTTTATTGGACCAATTTTGCCGATGGATGCGAGAGAACTTGCAAATCAAATTAGTGATTTTGTTGATTATGTGTTAATTGATAGAATGAATTATGTTTGGCGAACTGCGGCAATTTATAGAGCTAATTCAATTGAGTTTGCGATGAGCGATAGTTATTTTAATGTTGTCTCTGAAGCACTTGTTGAGGAATTTTCGTCAAAAGGGATAGCAGTTGAAGTTCTCTTCCAAAACAAAGGTTGAAATGGAAAAATGAGAGCAAAACTTCGCCTTTTTTGGTTGTTTTTATTCCTTTATCCGGTTTTGATTTTTGGGCAGATAAATTCGCCAGAGCGATATTTCGGTTTCAGAATGGGGGAGGATAAGAAATTAATCGGATGGGGTGAAATCGTTGGCTATTTTAAATATGTTTCTGCTAATTCAGATAGAGTAATCGTTGAAGAGCTTGGTAAGACAACGCTTGGGAAGCCCTTTATTGTTGCCATTGCTTCTTCAGAGAGGAATATAAAAAATCTTGAAAATTTAAAAGAGATTCAACGAAAACTTGCCAAACCATATACGCTCGGTGAAGACGAAGCAAAGAGATTAACACGGAATGGAAAGGTCTTTGTCTTAATAACGATGAACATTCATTCCACTGAAATAGCTTCAAGTCAAGAATCGGTTGAGTTAATTTATGAATTTGCGACGAGAAATGATGATGAAATGAAGAATATCCTTGAAAATTGCGTAATTCTTCTAATTCCATCGTTAAATCCTGACGGGCAACAGATGGTTGTTGATTGGTATAAAAAATATGTCGGGACAAAGTATGAAGCATCCCCGATGCCCTGGCTTTATCATTATTATGCTGGGCACGATAATAACAGGGATTGGCACTTTTTTAGTTTAGTTGAGACGCGACTCACGGCAAAGGTTTTATATCACGATTGGTTCCCACAGGTCGTTTACGATCAACATCAAATGGGTTCTGATGGTCCAAGGTTTTTTGTGCCACCATATTCTGACCCAGTGAATCCGAATGTTTTACCTGAGATAATGGCTTTGACGAATTTGTTTGGGAAATATATTGTGTTTGATATGGTACAAAAAGGGTTTAAAGGTGTTGTAACTGGTGGAAGGTTCAACGCGTACTTTCAAGGGACAATGTCAAAAACACCGCTTTGGCATAATCGCGTTGGAATTCTATCTGAAGCAGCGAGCGTGAGAATTGCCACCCCGATTTACATCCCTTATGGTAGTGTAAGGGGTCTTGGGGATGAAATACCAGATAATAGCTTGTCAAATAATAATTTGAATCCGTTTGAGGAGGGATGGTGGAGATTAAGGGATATAATTGAATATGAGAAAGCAGCAACATATGCGATATTAAACTTTTCGGCAAATAACAGAGAGAAAATTCTTTGGACATTTTACAATGCGAATAAAAAATCAATTGAAAAGGGTTTGAATGAACCTCCATTTGCCTATATCATTGACCTAAACCAACAAAATGACCCAAATTCTGCTATTGAACTTTTAAAGCGTTTGCAATTCGCAGGGGTTGAAATTTACAAAGCTAAAAAATCTTTCATTGTGGAAAGCAAAGTGTTTTCTGAAAATACTTTCATCATCCCTCTCTCACAGCCATGCAGGCCATTCATTAAAGATGTGATGGAAGTTCAAAATTATCCTGATATTCGGCTTTATCCCGATGGACCTCCAAAAAGACCTTACGATGTAACTGCATGGACTTTGCCTTTGCAGATGGGGGTCAATGTCTTTGAGTTGAAAGAGAAAAAGGAAATACAAATGGAAAAGGTTAGCTTGATTGATTTTGGGGAATCAAAATTCATAGGAAAGGGAAATTTCATTGTTATTGAAAGGAGGTTTATAAATTCATATCGTCTCGTCAATTTGCTTATGAAAGATGGAATTAAGGTCTTCACAGCAAAAGCTGGTGACTTTAAAGGGAATTTTGTCTTGAAAAACGATAAAGTTACAATTGATAAGATAAAGACGTATTCAAAAAATCTTGGGATTGAGCTTAAAATAGTTAACGACTTGAAAGAGAGCGAGCTTGTTGAGATAAAGAAAAAGAATGTTGGTATTTATCAACCGTGGATAACGAGCATGGATGAGGGCTGGACACGGCTTGTCCTTGACAGCTTTTATTTTGATTACAGGGTTTTTCACAATAAAGAAATGAAGGATAAAAAGACATTTGATGAAATTGATGTGCTAATTCTTCCGAGCATGGGGACAAATGCTATTCTTGAGGGGAGAGGATTCAGAGGAACACAAAGGATTGATTTCCCAAGTATGCCTGAGGAATATGAGGGTGGTATTGGAAAAGAGGGTGTTGAAAATATAAAAAACTTTTTAAAACGAGGTGGGACTTTGATAACCCTTGGAGAAGCAAGCAACTTCGCAATAGAACAATTGGGCATATCTGTTAGAAATGATTTGAAAAATTTAGGCCCGAAAGAATTTTTCGCACCTGGGACAATTGTAAATTTAAAACTAAATGACCCTGATAATCCAATTTCTTACGGCTTAACAAAACAAGTTCCGGCTTATATTATAAATCCCATTGCTTTTTCAACCTCTGTTTATTCTGATAAAATCAGCGCGATTGCAACATTTGACGATGAAAATGTCCTTCTCAGCGGTTATCTGCTTGGCTCGGATAAGATCAAAGGGAAAATTGCACTTTGTGAAGTCCCGTATGAGAAAGGGAAAATTTTGTTGTTTGCGTTCAGACCCCAACATAGGTCCCAAACTTGGGCAACATTTAAATTTTTATTCAATGCAATTCTAAATTAAAACCCTGTGAATTGATGAAAATTTTGGAAAAGACAGCCGTTAAGGTTTTCCTTTTCTTCTTGATTTGTTTTATCTGGGGTTCAACATGGTTTGTGATAAAGGTTGGACTGCAAGAATTGCCCGTTTTTTTCTCGCTTTCAATGAGATTTTTAACGGCAAGCATCGTTCTGTTGCTTTTACTAAGAATTTTTAGGATATCTATTCCAGTTAATGAAAAGTTCATCTTTCTATATCTTTACCTTGCTTTCGTTTCTTTTTTAATTCCTTTTTCACTTGTTTATTGGGCTGAGGTGACTATACCGAGCAACCTTGCGAGCATCCTTTTCTCAACTTTGCCTTTTTTCGCTGCTTTATTTTCAAGGTTATTCTTAAAGGAAGAGCTTAATTTATTACAACGCATCGGACTAATTTTTGGATTTGTTGGAGTGGTGTTAATTTTTAAAATGGACACAGCTAATTACGGAAGTTCTTTCGTTCTGAATAAAAAATTTGTTCTGAGCATGTTAGCTGTCATTTTAAGCGCACTTTTAAATGCTTCTGTTTTAATTGTTGTTAAGAAGTATGGCATTGAAATTCACCCTCTCGCCATTAATTTTTTACCTTTGACATTAAGCGGTCTTATGCTTCTTGTTTTATCAAGTATCTTTGAGGATTGGGGAACGGTAAAGTTAGGAATTAAAGGCATTGGGAGTGTAATTTATCTTGGTGTGTTCGGTTCAATTGTTACATTCACGGTGTATTACTGGCTTTTGAAGAAAGTTCCAGCAGTGATAATGTCGCTGACAGCGTTTTTAACACCTGTCTTTGCGGTGCTTATCGGTGTATTTGTGGGAAAGGAGGAAATTTCAGCAAACATTCTCGGTGGCGCATCTTTGGTTTTAACAGGCGTATTAATGGTGAATTCATATTTCATCTTCAAAAAATGAACATTACATTATGTTTTTCAGGTTTTTAATCATTACCATTTCCCTCGCTACAGTGGTTTATTGTGATGTTTTTGATGTCCTTCATTATGAAATTTACATTGACCTTTATAAAGGTCTTGTTGAAAGGAATGGTTTTTACAATGGCTCTGTAAAAATTAAGTTTCTCTTGAAAGAGGATGCTTCATCTATCAAATTTCACGCTGTAAAAGATGTGGTTTCCGTTGATTCGGTTTTTCTTTTGTCGGGTTGGTTTAATGTTGAGCTAAATTTCCAACAGGATTCCGAAAATCTTAATATAAATTTCCCGAGGGTTCTTTCCTCCGGGGACACAGTTGAGTTAAAAGTTTATTTCAGGCGAAGTTCTAATTTGGATCGTGGTTATTACTTTTATAAAAAAGAAGAAGCACAAATTCCGTATGATATCGCTTATACAATGACTGAACCATCTGACGCAAGGTTTTGGTTTCCCTGTTATGATGAACCCTGGGATAAAGCAACCGTTGAACTTATCATAAAGGTACCAAAAAATTTTCTTGTCGCTGGAAATGGGCTATTAATAAGGGATGAAATAATTGGGGATGAACGGATTTTTTATTGGAGGTCAATCTTTCCGATGTCAACTTACCTTATGGCTTTTGCTACATCCGAGTATATAACATTTTCGGATTGGTATAAAAAGGTCACAAACCCAGCCGATTCAATTGAAATTAAATACTATGTTTGGCGTGAGGATTCGTTGAAAGCGGTGAACGCTTTTAAAAATGTTGTTGATATGATGAAATTTTTCTCCGTTAGATTTGGTGAATATCCATTTGAAAAATATGGAATGGTCGCTGTTTACCCATTCAGTTATGGTGGGATGGAACATCAAACGATGACAACAATAAACAGGCGATGGCTCAATGGAAACTATGAAGGGGGAATCGCTCACGAGCTTGCTCATCAATGGTGGGGTAACCTTGTGACTTGTGAAAATTGGGTTGAGATATGGCTGAATGAGGGCTTTGCATCATATGGCGATGCATTATATACCGAGTATAAGTACGGAAGAGAAGCTTTTGTCTCAAAGCTTAAAAGTTGGGCGAATTCGTATTTTAAAGAAGATTCGTCAATTAGGTATGCGATTTATAATCCACCGCCTGGAAAACTTTTTGGAACAGCTGTCTACTTCAAGGGTGCATGGGTTTTACATATGTTGAGGAATTTAATAGGTGATTCAACCTTTTTCAAAATCCTTCAAGAATGGGGGAGAAGATATGCTTATGGAACAGGCACAACAAGAAAATTCAACGATATCGTAAACGAGGTAACCAAAAGTAATTTTGATTGGTTTTTTGAACAGTGGGTTTTGGATTCGGGTTATCCAGTTTTTGATTTTTACGCAACCATCCTTGATTCGCAAATTGTAATTAACATCAGGCAAGTTCAAAAAAATAGCAGAATTTTCAAAGTTCCAATTGAATTTAAAATCAGCACACAAAGTTTTGATACACTTTTAACTTTCTGGAATTACACTCCGGATACGATTTATGTGGTGAAATTCGGTTTTATCGCTAACAGAGATGATTTAAAAGTTGAATTTGATCCAGACGAGAAAATCTTGAAGAAGGTGAACGCTATCGTTATAAACAAAGCTGAAGCGAGCACACCTTTGAACTTCAAACTTTACCAGAACTATCCAAACCCGTTTAATTTTGAGACGAAAATTGATTTTGAAATTGGGGGAAAGGTGGGCAAAATCTACAAGTGTAAGATTTCACTTTATGATGTACTGGGGAGGAAAATTAAAGATATTTTTGAGGGCGAGTTTCCCGTTGGAAGATACTCGCTCAACTTGAAGTTAAATGATTTAGGTTCGGGGATTTACTTCTGTGAGCTAATTGTAGAAGATATTGGAGAAATTGTCTATCAAGGCAGGATCAAAATGGTTTTGTTAAAATAAACCTTGAGGTTGCCATGACGAAGTTCAAAACAATCATTGAACCATTTAAAATTAAAGCTGTTGAACCGATAAAATTTACAACGGAAGAGGAAAGAGAGGAAATTTTAAGAAAAGCTGGATACAATGTTTTCAACATCCCAGCTGAAGATGTTATAATTGACCTTTTAACTGATAGTGGGACAAATGCGATGAGTTCAAAACAATGGGCTGGCATAATGGATGGGGATGAATCATACGCTGGGTCAAGAAGTTTTTTCAGGTTTGAAAAAGTAGTCAAAAGAATAACAGGGTTTAAGCATGTTATACCTGTTCATCAAGGTAGAGCAGCTGAAAAAATCTTGTTTTCAATTGTAGCTGGACCTGGTAAATTCATTCCTAACAACACACATTTTGATACTACGAGGGCGAATATTGAATTTGTCGGTGGAACAGCGGTTGATTTACCCATACCTGAGGGTGTTCAACCAGATGTATGGCATCCATTCAAGGGGAATATGGATGTTGAGCGACTTGAAAATTTTATAAAGGAGAAAGGACCGGAAAATATACCTCTTGTTATGTTAACGGTTACAAACAATTCAAACGGAGGACAACCTGTCTCAATGAAAAATATAAGAGAGGTAAAAGAGGTCTGCAGTAAATATGGAATTCCTTTGTTTCTTGATGCTTGTCGTTTTGCTGAAAATGCTTACTTCATAAAAAAGAGGGAAAAAGGTTATGAGAACAAAAGCATTCTTGAAGTTGTGCAGGAGATGTTCTCATATGCTGATGGCTGTACGATGAGCGCCAAGAAGGACGCATTTGCAAATATCGGCGGGTTCCTTGCTCTTAACGATGATGAGCTTGCTATTAAAGCGAGAAATGTTTTGATCGTAACTGAAGGTTTTCCAACTTATGGAGGGCTTGCTGGAAGAGACCTGGAAGCAATAGCTCAAGGTCTTGAAGAAGTGATTGATGAAAATTACCTTGTTTATAGAATTAGATCCGTTGAATATCTTGCGGAGAAATTGATTGAAAGAGGTATTCCCGTTTTAATCCCACCCGGTGGTCATGCGGTATATCTTGATGCGAGGCGATTTGCTCCACATATACCGCCAGAGCAATTTCCGGGACAATCAATCGTTGTTGAGCTTTATAGAGTTGGTGGAATAAGAGGTGTTGAGATCGGAAGCGTTATGTTTGGGAGAAAAGATAAAGAAACGGGTAAATTCATCCCGCATACGATGGAGCTTGTTCGTCTTGCTATTCCGAGGAGGGTTTATACACAAAGTCATATTGATTATGTCGTTGAGGTGATCACTGAGGTTTATAAAAATAGGGACAAATTAAAAGGGTACAGGATTGTTTGGGAGGCGCCACTTTTAAGGCATTTTACAGCGAGATTTGAACCGATAGAGTAAAAACAAAAATTTTGGAGGTGAAGAAAAGTGCATTTATTTAGAAAAAAATCAATTTCTCAAATTTTGGCAGAAGCGGAAGGTGGGGAAAATAGGTTAAAAAGGGCACTGAGTGCGTTTGATTTAACTGCCCTTGGTATCGGAGCTATAATTGGAGCTGGAATTTTCGCGCTCACGGGAACGGCTTCGGCAGGTGGTGCTCATCATATTGGAGCTGGACCAGCGATTGTAATCTCATTTATCATAACTGCTTTAGCGTGTGGGTTTGCTGCTTTGTGCTACGCTGAGCTTGCATCAATGCTCCCAATTTCGGGTAGCGCATATACTTATTCGTATGCTGCTTTTGGCGAATTTATCGCTTGGATAATAGGATGGGATTTAATACTTGAATATGCGGTTGGAAACATCGCCGTTGCTATAAGTTGGTCCGCATACTTTGTTGAACTGCTACGAGGTTTTGGAATCACGCTCCCAGCTTGGCTCACAACTGATTATGTGCGTGCCTTGAATTCACCCGAAATTTTAGCCTCAGCGCCCAAGCTAACTCTACCATTTTTAAATAAAACAATACCGATTTTTTTTAATTTACCAGCTTTTGGAATCGTAGCATTAATAACCGTTGTTCTCGTGATTGGAATAAGAGAAAGTTCCACTTTTAATGCAGTTATGGTTGCGATTAAACTGGTGATTTTATTATTCTTCATAATTGTTGGGGCTTTTTATGTGAAGCCAGAAAACTGGCATCCTTTCGCACCCAATGGATGGAAAGGGATAATGACGGGAGCTGCACTTGTCTTCTTTGCATATATTGGTTTTGATGCCATTTCAACAGCTGCTGAAGAGACAAAAAATCCGCAAAAAGATTTACCCATCGGGATAATCGCTTCACTAATTATAACGACGATATTATATATTGCCGTGGCGATTGTTTTGACCGGGATGATTCACTATTCCGAGTTAAATGTTCCTGAGCCACTTGCAAAAGCTTTTAGTGTTATCGGCTTGAATTGGGCAGCTGGGATTGTCTCTTTTGGCGCTGTGGTCTCAACAACGGCGGTCTTGCTTGTCTTTCAGCTTGGACAACCAAGGATATTTTTTTCAATGGCAAGGGATGGTCTTCTCCCTCAATGGTTTGCTAAAATTCATCCGAAATTTAAAACACCTTATGTGACAACAATACTCACCGGTGTTTTTGTCGCTATACCAGCTGCATTTGCAGATATAGGAGAAGCCGCTGAGCTTACGAATATAGGAACTCTTTTTGCTTTTGTTTTGACTTCTGGTGGTGTTCTCATTTTAAGATATACTTCGCCTGAAACGAAAAGACACTTTAAAACACCACTTGTCCCAATTGTGCCGATCCTTGCAATTTTATCGTGTTTTTATCTTATGTTGAGTTTACCGTTAATAACCTGGATTCGCTTCCTCATTTGGCTGTTGATCGGCTTAGCGATTTACTTCGTTTATGGAATTAAACATAGTAAGCTTATTGAGAGGGAGAGCAAATCATGATTGTTAATTTTCTCTCTTTGTGTTATATTTAAGCAAAAACAAACTTGATAATGTCTTTATGAAGGCAGTGATTATGGCTGGTGGCTTTGGAACTCGTCTCAGACCTCTGACGATGAATATCCCTAAACCGATGGTTCCGATAGTAAATATACCAATAATGCATAGAATAATTACGCTCCTAAAAAAGAACGGAATAACCGACATCATCGCGTTAGTTTATTATCAACCAGATGTCATAATGAATTACTTCAAAGACGGAAAGGATTTTGGTGTGAATATAACTTATGTTAAGGCTGAAGCTGATTTTGGGACAGCTGGAAGTGTTAAAAATGCCGAAAATTTCATCGGTGAGGATGAATTTCTTGTCATTAGCGGTGATGTTTTGACAGATATTGACTTATCTAAAGCAATTGAATATCACCACGATAAAAAGTCAAAAGCGACAATTGTTATAACAAGGGTTAAAAACCCACTACCTTATGGTATAGTGATTGTAAGAGATAGTGGAGAGATAATTCGTTTTCTTGAAAAACCAAGCTGGGGGGAGGTTTTCAGTGATACGATTAACACAGGGATTTATGTTCTTGATCCATCGGTGCTTGAATTTATACCCTACAAACAAGAATTTGATTTCAGCAAAAATTTATTTCCGCTCCTACTTGAGAAAAAATTTCCCTTCTACGGTTATATAGCTGAAAGTTACTGGAGGGACATCGGAACATTAAGTGACTATCTTGAGGCGCACCTTGATTGTTTAGCTGGACAGGTTGAGATTGAGATCAAAGGTGAAAGAATTGAAACTCCAAAAGGCGTAATTTATGTCGGGGAAAATGTGAAAGTTGCGGATTACGACCGTTTTGAAGGTGTTGTGGTGATTGGGAATAATACAAGGATAGGCAAAAAAGCAAAAATTATTAATTCAGTGATAGGTTCATTTTGTGAAATAGAAGATGAGTGCGAGATAATTGACTCAGTTATCTGGGATAGAACAAAAGTTAAAAGACGAGCGAAGCTAACACTTGATGTGATCGGCTATGATAATTTTATCGGTGAGGGGGCTGAGATAAACGAGAATGTTTTTATAAGCGATCGTTGTATAATTGGGAGCTCAGCGAAGTTGCTTCCAAATATAAAGTTATGGCCATTAAAAGTTGTTGAAGATGGTTCTATTTTATCAAAAAGTTTAGTTTGGGAAGATAAATGGTTAAGCGAGCTTTTTACTGAGGCAAGGGTAAGCGGTATTTCAAATATAGAAATGACACCTGAATTTGGTGCAAAGCTTGGGGCTGCTTTTGGTGCTTTACTGGGGCAAGGGAAAACCGTTATCGTGAGCCGTGATGCAGATAATGTCTCAAGGATGATGAACAGAGCTTTGATTTGTGGGTTAATCTCAGCAGGATTAAATGTTGATGATATAAGAATTGCGTCTATCCCAATGGTTCGCCATGAGCTTCGCAGCGGTAGATACGCCGGAGGTCTACATGTTCGCAAATCTCCGGTGGATAAAAATCAAACCGATATTATATTCTTTGATTCTAACGGTATGGATTTACCAGTAGGAAAGGCGAAAGCAATTGAAAGGTTGTTTTTTGGAGAGGATTTTCCAAGAGTTCCCCATGATAAAGTCGGAACGATTAATTTCCCTGTCAGAACTATTGAAGGATATGTTGAAAAATTTTTATCCGCACTCAACATTGATGCGATCAGAAAACAAAGTTTTAAAATTGCGATTGATTATTCAAATGGGGTAGCTGTAACAGTTTTACCGAATATCCTTGGACAGCTTGGGTGTCAGGTCATATCCTTAAACGCATATCTTGAGCCCACTAAATTAACAAGGTCTGATGAGGAGTTTAAAAAGGCGGTGGACGAACTATCGCAGATTGTAACTTCAATTAAATGCGATGTTGGTTTTATGCTAAATCCGGGGGCGGAAAGAATTTGGTTAATTGACGAAAGAGGGAAATTACTATCAGACAATCGTTTGCTTTCAATTGTAACGAAGCTTTTCTTAAGCGTAAATGCTACGAAGGTAAAAAAAATCGCTGTACCCATTTCCGCATCGCTTGAAGTGGATTTAATCGCGAGCGAGTATGGCATTGAAGTTGTTAGAACAAAGAACTCACATTATGGAATGATGGAAGCTGTGTTAAAAGATCCAGAGATTAAATTTGTCGGTGGAACTAAAGGTGGTTTTATTTTTCCGGAGTTTTTATTTGCCTCTGATGGCATGTTCGCCATTTCAAAAATACTTGAACTTATGGCTTTAGCTGAACTTAAGATTGGAGAAATTGAAGAGAAATTGCCAAAGCTTTTTTTGAAAAGGTTGTCAATTCCATGTCCGCGTGATCTTAAAGGTAAAGTTATGAGATATGCTACACTTGAAAGTGAAAAATCCAAAAGGCAACTTATTGATGGCGTTAAAATTTTCCTTGATGATTTAACCTGGGTTTTAATACTTCCGGATAGACAAAGAAGCGAGGTTCATCTTTTCGTTGAGTCAAATGATGAAAAAATGGTTGATAAGTTGATCGGTGAATACTCAGAGAAGGTTAGAAGTTGGATAATGTTGCAAGAAAAATAAAATAAGGGGAAAAGGTGAAGATAAGCGAAATATTAACTGAGGATTTCGTTGTTGTTGGACTTGATGTTTCCACAAAGGAAGATGCAATAAATGCACTTGTTGATATTATAGCTAAGTCAGATAAGGTAAAAAACGCAAATAAAGTAAGAGAAGCGGTGTTTGAGCGTGAAAAGATTATGACGACAGGGGTTGGAAAAGGATTTGCTGTTCCACATGGGAAAACAGACGCCGTGACTGATATAGTAGCAGCTTTTGCCGTTACTAAAAAGCCAATTGATTACGAATCGCTTGATGGTGAACCTGTTCGCCTTATATTCCTGATTGTTGGGAGAGATAATATGGTCGGACCTCACATTAAATTATTGAGCCGAGTTTCAAAGTTGATGAATGACAACGATTTCAGAGAAAAACTGTTAAACGCTAAAACCCCAAGGGAAGTTGTTGAATTATTTAAAACTGAAGAGGAAAGATATCTTGGGTGAGAGAAAAGCATTAAAAAATGTTCGTGGGACGAAAGATATTTTACCTGAAGATTCGTTTAAATGGCAACATATAGAAACAAAAGTGCGTGGAATTTTTGATCTTTATAACTACAAAGAAATAAGAACGCCAATTTTTGAGGAAACTGAACTGTTTGCTCGAGGTATTGGTGAACTAACCGATATTGTGAGTAAAGAAATGTATACATTTAAAGATAAGGGTGGAACCAAGTTAACTTTAAAGCCGGAGATGACTGCATCGGTAATGAGAGCATACATTCAATATGAGATAAATAAAAAAGTCCCCCTTTTCAAAGTTTATTACATTTCTCCTATGTTTCGCCAGGAAAGACCTCAAGCAGGTCGTTTAAGACAATTTCATCAAATAGGTGCTGAGGCGATCGGTAGTGTAAACCCTGAGGTTGATGCAGAGATAATTTCATTGACACTTCACATAATTGATAGCTTTGGTGTAAAAAATTATTTGTTAAAAATTAATTCCGTCGGTTGTCAGAAGTGCAGACCTAAATATAAAGTTGTTTTGCGGGATTATTTAAAAAATTTTTACGATAGTTTATCTGAAGAAAGCAAGAAGCGCTTTGAGTATAATCCCCTCCGTATTCTTGATTCAAAAGATGAATCTGATAGAAAAATAGTTCAAAATGCCCCTAAAATTTTAAATTACCTTTGTAACGAGTGTGATGCTCATTTTAAAGAATTACTCGCATACCTTAATGGGCTTGGCATATCATATGAAGTTGATGCCCGCTTAGTTCGTGGTCTTGATTACTACACAAAAACAGCTTTTGAAGTGTTAAGTAAAGAGCTCGGTTCACAAGATGCTATTGCAGGTGGAGGAAGATACGATATGCTTTCAAGCTTAATTGGTGGTCCTGATATTCCAGGAGTTGGCTTTGCTTTAGGTATGGAAAGATTGCTTATAATTCTTGAGAAAAATAATTACAACTTCGGTCAAGATAAAAAAAACCTCATCTTTATCGCATCAGTTGGGAGCAGAGCTAAACTTCATTCTTTAAAGATAGCTCAAGAACTCAGAAAGAAATCTATACCATGTGAAATTGACCTCTTAAATAGAAGTTTGAAATCCCAGATGAAAGAAGCAAATAGACAAGGGGCACGCTATGTTGTTATAATAGGTGAAAGTGAAATTGAAAAAGATGTTTGCCTTGTAAGAGATATGAATAGCGGTGAACAAGTTGAGGTGCCATTTGGTAAAATTGTAGAATATATTGTTGATAAATATGCCAAGGAAATCACCAAGAATTGAGCCTGAATTCAAATATGACTTTACGCTTTATCTATCTATTGACTACGATGAGATAAAAGATGAAAAATTTTTAAAATTTTTAATAGAGACAACTCAACACTTCGTTGCGTTTTCTTATGAATTGAATGTTGAAGTTCAAAAAGAAGACAATCAGTTGACATTTGTAATACTTGGTTTTAAACCGCCTAGCTCTCCAATTTCACAATTCGGTCCGGCTCGTTTTGAGTATAGAATTTATGGATATAAGGAAGGGATTTATAAAATTACGGTAGTTAAAAAGGAAAAAATCAAAAATAGGTTTCAAGTTCTAATAACTGATGACAGAATAAAAGTTAAAAGTGAACCGCAAAAAAATAAATTTGTAAAAATAAAAGTAAGTTGATAGAATGCGTCCTATTTTATTTCAAATTGGACCGATTCCAATTTACAGTTATGGTTTGATGATGGCGATTGCATTTCTTGTAGCGGATTTTTTAGTGAGTCGCGAATTCAAAAGGTTGCGATTTAATATCAATTACGCAAACGAAATGGTAGTTCTAGCCGTTGTCTCTGGTATAATTGGAGCAAAAATTTTATATCTTCTTGAAAATTTTAGCGATTTCATCAAATCCCCTCTTGAAATGATATTTTCAGCTGGTGGTTTAACCTGGTATGGTGGTTTTATTCTTGCCTTCATCGTTTTATTCGTCTATGTCATAAGAAAAAAGTTGCCGGTTTTAAAAGTTTTGGACGCAATAGCACCTGCAGTAGCACTTGGTTATGGTATTGGAAGAATAGGATGCCACCTGTCTGGTGATGGTGACTATGGCATTCCAACGTCTTTGCCTTGGGGAACTATCTATGCCAATGGAACATTAAAGCCAACATATGCGCTTCGTGAATATTTTGAACGCTTTCCAGAACTCGCCGAAAAGTATAATTACCACATTTTGTCCTCAAAAATAGTAGGAGAAGACAAATTTGGATTTATCACGGAGTTTGATAAAACAATCAGACTCCATCCAACCCCGATTTATGAGTTTCTGATTATGCTTTTAATTTTCATTTTGCTTTATTTCTTTAGAAATAGAGTTAAGTATTCTGGCGAACTTTTTGGAATTTATTTAGTTCTTTCGTCTATTGAAAGATTTACAATAGAGTTTTTACGATTGAACCCACCTTTGATTTTAGGTCTAACTGAAGCACAAGTTATTTCAATTTTCCTGTTATTAGTGGGTGTTTTTCTAATTAAAAAAGTTCGTGGGAAAAAATGGTCATTTTAGGAAAAATTTTGCAGGCGATTGGAATAACTGAAACGATGATTGGATTAATTGCAGGATTGCAAGGTAGCATGAGAAATGAGATGATCTTTACCGGTGTAGGGGTGATAATTTTTGTAATTGGACGCCAAATTGAAAAAATTGGATGGAAAAATAAAGCAAAATTATAGTATCTCCAAAACATCCAATAAGGATTTAATCTCATTTTCCCATGTTAGCTCTCTTGTGGCACGCTCACAATGATCCCTCATCGTGAGATACAAATTATGGTCAGTCAAAAGTTTTCTCGTGGATTCAACAATCTCACTTATATTTGATGGATCTACAAGTATACCCACTTTGTAAGTCTCAATAATAGCTCTAATTTCAGGCAGGTCACTGGCGATAAATGGTATTTTTGCCTGTATATACTCAAAAATTTTATTCGGAAGAGAGAAAAAATAACTAAGCGAAACAGGTTTTATTATGCAAAGACCTACAATTTTTTTGATATTCGGAAATTTTATTTCTTCATCCGGGGAATAAGGACCTAAAATTTCAACTTTGGATTCAAGATTTCGCTTTTGAATTTCCTCCAGAAGTAGATTTTTTAATTCACCTTTACCTACGATTAAAAGTTTGATATCGTTAAATTCAAAGGATAACCTTTGAATTAGCTCAAAATAAATATCAAATCCTCTATCTTGATGAAAAAGACCAAGATAAAGAAGGGCATTTTCTATTTGCTTTTTGTAGATAAATGTTTTTTCTGATTTCCATTTAACAGTTGGAAAATTTCTTACAATAAAAATTGGTTTTTCAAATTTACTTGAAATTAACTTAGCAATGGATTGATTAACCGTTAAAATTACTGAACATCTTAAAGTAAAAATTTCTTCAAATAATGATATTATTTTTTGGACAAAACGCCTATTTTTGGTTGAAGCAAGGGAGGAGTAAAACTCCCTTGAATCGTAGATCATTTTGGCATTGCATTTTACGGAGATTAGCCATGCGATCGGAAGTGAAAATAAGTCCGATGATATAACTATATCAGCGCATATTTTTATTATCAGAGGCAGTGATTTAAAATAAAAAGACAAAATTTTAAAAAGCGCTCTTCTGAATTTTCTTAGTTTTATATGTATTACTTCATCATTGCTTTCAATAATTGGTTCATTAGGTTCAGCAGCACAGATAACTTTTACGATATAGCCAGCCTCCTTTAAGGATTTATAAATTTTGAAACTTCTTGAATCATTTTTAATATTTCCAAGAAAAACAATGAGTATTTTTTTCATCTTCTCAAAGTTTATAGATTAATGATAATGTATGTGAAGAAGGTAAACTATAATCAAAAGGTGAATATGCATAGTTAACAATGAACTTTGCAACTTTTACCCCAAGTCCAAATTTAAAAGAGTGCACATACAAACCAAATTCATAGCCTACTTGAAAATTTAAGATAGAGTTAAATTCAAAGCTTGAGCCAAAGCCGTATAAAAACCTTTTTTCAAGCGTTCTATATCTTAATTCGGAAGTTAGAAGCAACTTTGCAAAATTGGTGGCATACTTTGTGGATGCTCCAAATGACACAATAGATGAAGGAATGCCAATGTTTCTTATTGCTCCACCCAAGTTAAGTTCAAATTCTTTGAGATTTAAAGTATATAAAAAACCTAAATCGGCAGATAAGGTGTTGGTTTCGTATACATAGATTTTTTCTAATATATATTTCGTAGTTAGCCCGATTTTAAATTTTGATTTGAAATTTGGAGAAATTGAAAAAGAAATAGCCATATCCCGCGCTGAGAAATAGCTAATTGGGTCACCCGGTTTCTCCCTTAATTCTATGTGCGATATTATCAAGGTGTGAAGGGATAAAGCCATGTTAATAAATTTATTTTTTATGCCAATTGCGCTATAAAGAATATCGCCGTCCACCATCCAGTTGCGATAAGAAAGCATCACACTGGGAGATTCAATCATAGATAAAATCGCTGGGTTGTAATAGATAAAGCCGAAACTAATTGGTGATGAAACCACAGCGTCTCCCATTGAAACCGCTTTTGCATCTATGCCTATAGTTAAGAAATTAAAATTACTTTTGCCACCGCTGACAGCTACAAATTTCAAGGTAATTAAAAAAATAAAAATTATTTTTTTCATCACAGGTTTAAATTTTAAGTTTTAAATCTCTACTCCAATACCTAAAAATTGAACTGAGGCGAATGGAACATTAACCTCATATTTATAAGCATAGTCAAATGAAATAATAACTTTGCTAATCTTCCTTCGCAGTCCAAAGCCCAAAGATAGAGAAGGGGTATTAAACATGTCAAATCCACCTCTGAGTGAAAGATTTCTACCAATAGGATATGTTTCTAAGCCCAAATTTATCCTTTTTTGTTTTTCCACAAAGCTGAAATCAAATGATAAAAGGATTTTATCTTTAAGTTTGTAAAAAGTTGAGATTTTTTTAGTAATAGGAAATCGCTCTATCACAAGATGACCTTTTTCTCCATATAGGTTTGTTGAATCCCATCTATACTTAGCATTTAAGTCCTGAAGAACAAAGCCAAAAAATAAGTTATCATGTAATTTAAAAATGAAACCAAAATCAACACCGAGGGTTCGCGCATTAAAGTCATGATAAATTTCGCTATAGTAAAATTTAAGCGATAAACCAATTGAAAATTTCTGGGTTAATTTGTTTGAGAATGAAAATCCAAACATATATTCGCTTGTTTTAAAATTTTCTATATGAAAACCATCAACATCTCTTAAATCAATATTTTTTACACCAGCTCTTATCAAAAAAAAGGAAAAGCCAGCCGTCGGATAAAGTGATTGAGTGTAGTGTACAAAGTCAAGGGTTCGGTCAAGCGAGAGAAAACCCACTGTCAATGTGCCTCTTTTTAAATTAACGAATGGCAAAACCGCAGGATTATAGTAACCATTTACTTCTCCTTCTATGACTGCTCCCATTGCATTACCCAAGGAAATTCCTCTAGCCCCAAAGCCAAGTCGTGAAAACGACGCAATTGAAAGATTTTGTGAATTAACCATTGATTGAAATAATACAGTCATTAAAACGATCTTTATGCTATTGAATAACGAGTATTTTGCCATATACTTCCTTGTTGTCTATTTTAACCCTGTAGAAGTAAACTCCATTTGGGACAACATTTCCAGATTCATCCCGGCCATTCCATATCTCATCAAATTCCCTCGGACCATTCCTTACCGCGTTTCTTACAACAGTTCTTATCTTCCTCATTGAGAAATCAAAAATTTCAATCGTAACATTTGAATTATTTCTATCAACAGCATAGTGTATCCTCGTAACTTCATTAAGTGGGGAAAATGGATTTGGATATGCGTATGTTTTATCTGAATTATAAACTTTTTCATAAGCCCTTATAACTTCCCATTTTTTCGTATCTGAATCAATGAATTTAACGAGACCGTCAGCGCTACCGATCCAAACGGTATCGGCTTGTACTCCAACGCTATAGAAAACAGTTGTGTAAATTTCCTGCCTTGTAAAAATGTTTGTCATCCTTGTGTATCTTTCCCAAGAATCTCCAAAATCGTTTGACCTCCAAAATCCGTTATCACTCACCGCATAAACAATTGAATCTTTAAAGGCGATGTTATGGACAAATTCACCAATTAAAGTTGTTTTCCAAGAGTTCCCACCATCTCTTGAATAGCTCAAAGCTTTGAATTCATCGGGGTCGTTTGCGTTTATCGTTGCACCCCAAATTATATTTTCTTCCTCCATTGTTGCTCTTTTCACTTTTTGATTTCCAAGAGCTACTACGAAATTTCCAGAAATTGGATTAGTTTGATTTTGGTGATTGAATTTAACCCAGCTCTTTCCTCCATCAGTTGATTTGTTTATTCCGTTTGCAGTGCCAACCCATAAAATTGAATCATCTACCGCGATAACTGAGAATACACGGTGATTATAATTTTTGACAGGATTAAGTTCAAAATTCAAATCCAAGCCAGGATTTATTTGATTTAAGTTATCGGGAGGTAGAACGACCCTTTGCCAAGTTCTTCCCATATCGGTTGATTTTCTAAGTCCTCCAGCAAAAGAAGCAATGAAAATTGCATCTTTTGTTAGCGCTATATCATATGTTATATTATTTATCGTTGTTGTAATGGGCAATGCTTTTAATTTGTTAATGCCGTAAATTTCAATAGTATCTATTCTATTATCAATAGGTTGGTTTACCCTCGTCCAAGTTTCACCTCCATCCGTTGAATATAAAAGTCCAAGCCCTTCGGGAAATTCATTGTTTTCAATTTTAACGGTTCTAGCAATAGCGACCCAAACAGTTTCACCACTGCAAGCGATCGCTGAAATTTTGCTTGTTCCAAATTCCGGTGTGTTATAATAGTTTTTCCATGTCTTTCCGCCATCCGTTGTTCTGCTTAATCCCTTACTTGTTCCTATCCACACCTTATCATCACAAATTGAAATATTCGTCACAACATTTCCCGCTGGGAGATCGGAAAAGTCGGTTGAATCCAATTTGTAGCTAAGCTTGATTTGTGCAAGTGAAAAGTTTAGAGCAAAAATTATCAATAAAGTATTCCATCTCATAGCACATAGATATAATGTGTTAAGATATTACTGCTTGTGTTTGATTTATCAATTGCTTGAAATTCAAATCTATATTTCCCCTTTTGGGTGTTAGGGGGGAGTTGGATTATAATTGAGTAAATACCATCTCCGGCAATATCGTCACCACTAATTCCACTTAAATTACCATCGTCATACATCTTGAACGGATTCCCTGATGAAGGTGTTCCATCAGGTTTGAATGAGTTGAATTGAACCGTTTTTATATCTTCAATTCCATCTGGATCTGTGGCTTTAATGCTGATTTTTATCAAGGTTGTTTGATCTTGGACAAAAACAGTATCTGGCGCTTTTAAATCAGATATAAACGGCGGACGATTTCCCCTATATAATTTTAAACTTAAGTAAACCTCGTTGCTTGGCAAATTATTTTTATCTCTTGCAGAAAATTTAACATAATAATTTCCGTCGTCTTTCCTCTGAACATTGAAACTTGCTTGTAAAGTGAAAGTTGAGTCATTTATTCTTTGAAGGTCTCCACGAGTCAGGGTCAAATTTTTGATTGGGTTTATGACCTCAAGATTAACAGTTGCGATATCGTTGAGACCATCTATGTCATAGACGATAGCTGTCGCTTTGAACTTTACCCAAATTGTATCTTCTGGCTTCTTTTCACCGCCAATTAAAACGCTATCAAGATTTATAGCTTTGGGCTCTATGGTAGCGGATTTTATAATCGGCTGGTTTGAAAATACGACATCAAACATAGATGTATCTTCCTTCTGACAGGAAATAAATGACAAAAGCAAGACAGGGATGATCTTTTTCATTCTCAGCTATCACTTTATTGTTATGGGAACAGGAGAAATTGAAAGAATAAATATTGCGATTGTTATCCAACCAATTATTTTTCTTTTATTATCAAGCACACCAAAAGTTCCGACTGGTGGATGTTCTATTTTTACAACAAAATATAAAACCAGTGCCCACACAAGCCAACCTGGCCAGCCGATATTTTGTTCAAAAATTCCAAATAAACCAAGGACGATAAGGCTGTAAAAGAAGCCTCTGGCTATATATTTATGGTTTTCACCAAACATGGCAAAAATTATATGTCCGCCATCAAGTTGCCCAATCGGGATTAAGTTCATAGCGGTTACAAGAAGACCAAACCAACCAGCGCATAAATACGGATAATGATAAATTTCATTCATCGGGGGGATAAAAGCATCGGGATTTATTAAAGAGAAAAGTTTTTTAAAAATCAAAAATAGCAATGTATCTCCAAATGTTAAATCGCCTTTCGGAAGCGTTGGGAGAAAGCGATACTCAGGATGAATTTGATAAAGATATTCCACATCAGGCAAGTTTAAAAATCCATAAATTAGCACAAGTAAAGTAGCAATAAATCCCGAAATTGGACCGGCAACCCCTATATCAAACAACGCCTTTTTGTTAGGGACAACTGATTTTATCCTTATGATCGCACCGAGTGTTCCAAAGTTTAGGACAAATGGAATAGGAGGGAAAGGAATAAAGAAGGGAAGCGTTGTTACAACACCGTGTCTTTTAGCTGCAAAGTAATGTCCGAATTCATGTGAGGCGATTATGAAAAGAATTGAGAGAGCGTAAGGCAATCCAAGATGTAAATTACTCAACTCATATGGGTCTTTTAATATCCATTGCACTCCAGCGATCGCAACTGTTAGGAAAGTTACCACAAACAAAAGCAAATGAAGTGCGTAATTTGGTCTATATTCCCGATAGCTAAAAAGTTGATAAAATTCAGAACCACTCATCTATCGCCTAACTTTTTTAATGAATTTGAACAAAATTTGAGAAAAAGTCAAATTTCTTGACTTGAAAATAAGTTAAAAATTTTTTAATTTAATTTTTGGATATTGCTTTTTTCTTTCTCTTGAATTGCCTCCCTTGAAAATAGCGCTCGCTTAAAAAGAGCGAGCGATGAAATAAAATTAAATTAAGGAGGTCCGCCATGTGGCAATTTTGGGTAACCTTCCTAATCGGGCTTTGGCTACTTCTCGGTCAAGGTTTAATGAGTGTTTCTGTATCAAAAGAGAATTTTGAGGTGCTGTATCTCCTAACGGGGATCTTTTCGTTCACCCTTGGATTATGGCTTTTTTTCGGTCAGCTTAAAGGTTTGTTGAAAGTTTTTTCGGTTGTAATTGGATTAGCTGGTATATGGCTTGGTATCACTGCCTTTATCTCTGGGTTACAGGGAATCGGAAACGCAATCATTCTTGGCATTATTTTGATCGTCCTTGGATTTTGGGGTGCACTGACAAAATCCACAGCGTAAAGTAAGTAACTCCCTGGGGGAACTTCCCCCGGGGTTTGTTTTAGTTTGAATTTTAAACTGACCTCTATGAAAACCTTGATTTCATTCAAATACGAGCCCAGATATGTGGAGCTTAATGAAAAGGGAATTTTGAGGGATAGAGTTGAAATTTTAAGGCAAATTTTAAATGATTGCACCCTATGTCCACGAAATTGCCATGTTAACCGAAATCTTGGAAGAAAGGGCAAATGTAGGGTAGGGAAGGAGCTGATAATTTCAGGTGTTCACCCTCACTTCGGGGAAGAGAATTGTTTGGTTGGAACTCATGGTTCTGGGACTATTTTCTTTGCAAGTTGCAATATGAATTGCATTTATTGTCAAAATTATGAAATAAGCAGGTTTAAACGCGGTGAAATTGTCACGGTTGAAACACTTGCTGAGTCAATGCTTTTTTTGCAAAGGATCGGTTGTCATAACATCAATCTTGTGACGCCAACGCATTATGTTCCACAAATTGTAGAAGCGATCGAGATCGCTGTTAAAAAAGGGTTGAGAATTCCAATAGTTTATAACTGTGGCGGTTATGAGTCAGTTGAAACTTTGAAATTGCTTGATGGCATCATTGATATTTACATGCCCGATATAAAATATTCGGATAATTTTTATGGATTGAGGTACTCTGGTGTTCCTGATTATTGGGATGTTGTTCGTGAAGCGGTAAAAGAGATGTGGCGCCAGGTTGGGGACTTGAAAATAGTTGATGGTGTTGCTGTTAAGGGATTGCTTGTCCGTCACCTTGTTTTACCAAATAATATCGCTGGCTCAGAAAAAGTTTTTGAGTTCTTGGCGAACGAAATCTCAAAGAATACCTATGTGAACATAATGGCACAATATAGACCCTGCTTCAATGCATATCTAAAACCAGAACTTGCCCGAAGAATAACCCCGCAAGAATATAGTGAAGCTGTAAAACTTGCAATTAAATTTGGTCTTTCAAGAATTGAAATAAGTTCATGGTATGGAATTTTTTGAAGTCATTAAAAAAAGACGTTCTATTAGAAGATTTAAACCAATTGATATACCTGAAGAAAAAATTAAATTTATCTGTGAGGCGATCAACCTTGCTCCGTCTGCTGGCAATTTACAAGCATTTGAAGTTTTTATAGTTAAAGATAAGGGGAAATTAAAGCAAATTTCAAAAGCAGCGTTTGATCAAGATTTCATAGCTGAAGCGCCAATAGCGTTTGTGTTTTGTGCCAATCCTGATAGATCCGCAGTTAGATATGGATTGCGTGGTAGAAAATTATATTGCATTCAGGACGCAACGATAGCCTGCACATACGCTCATCTTTCAGCTACTGCACTTGGGCTTGGGAGCGTTTGGGTTGGAGCGTTTAATGAAAGAGAGGTTTTAAAGATAATTGGAGCAAGTGAAAATTTAATCCCAGTTGCAATCTTGCCAATTGGATTTCCAGATGAGGAACCCGAACCAACCCCAAGGAGAAGAATTGAAGATTTATTTCATGGATTGTAATTACCTCTATTTTATTTCAACCCAAGGCATATTATGTAAACTT